>Ga0182024_10000195_pt1 | contig 144308 bp, 146 predicted proteins | sample P32metaG_FD_120480 | JGI IMG/M metagenome (GOLD analysis project Ga0182024, IMG submission 120480) | Permafrost microbial communities from Stordalen Mire, Sweden - P3-2 metaG (Illumina Assembly) | ecosystem: Environmental > Terrestrial > Soil > Wetlands > Permafrost | place: Sweden: Stordalen...
TCCAGACTCAACACCAACGCCGCTTTCGGTCGTCCCATGGCCATAAGCACCCCCCATTCTGCACCGGAGATGCCCATATTCCCAGCAATACTATTGCCATTTATTTGTAGGACAGTACACTAGTAAGTTCAAGAAAATAGGTAAGTTTGTAAAACTATTCGCCCTTATTGAACAATGCCTCATTATCTACGTTCACGATCGGAAGCTACTGCCATTGCGCGATAGATGAGTAGATCCTAGCGGCGGAAATGAGGGAGGACGGCGTCGCCGAAAAGCCACGCCTGCTCCTCGCGTTTCTCGCCCCAAAGTTCCAGCAGGATGTGGGTGCAGCCCGCCTGGCGATATTCCTCCAGACGGCCGATACATTCATCAGGAGTTCCAGCGATGGGACAGACCTTGGCTAGAACTTCGTCGGACACGGCGCGCGCCGCGGCCTGCCGGCCCCCAGTTTCCATCGCCGCAGCGATTGGCTGAATCTTGTCCAAGGTCAGTCCGGCTTTTTGCAGCAACATGTCGGCGGAACCGCGAATGTTCTGAACCTTATTGGCCAGATACATGGCGGCCATTTCGCGAGCACCATCTTTCGCGTGGGATTTATCGCGGCTGATGCTTCCTACAATCACCGAACCCAAATCGAGTGACGCCGGGTCCTTGCCGGCCTTTCGCGCGCCTTCCTCCATGAACTGCCGCGAGTAACGGACAAAGGCGGGCGTGGTAATGCTCGCGGTCAGCAGGCCGTCGGCGTGGGAACCAGCCATGCGTTGCAACACAGGCCCAGTGGCGCCGATATACATCGGGACAGGCTCGCGGGATGCGTGGGCGTCTCTGCGGAGACCTGGAACGCTCGCGGAAAACGCCTTGCCGGTAAATTCAAAAGGTTCGCCGGAAAGCATGCCGCGAATGATTTCCAGCGATTCTCGCATCACGATTGCGGGACTGGGCACGGCGCTGCCGGTTCCCTTCTCTGCTCCAACTTCCGCCACCCCAGCATTTTTCTCCGCGCCGCCTTCCAGCGCGGGGGCCGAGCCGTACTCGCCTTCGCCAATTTCGCGCATAAAGATTTTTGATGCCCCTAGCCCCAGTAAGAACCGGCCCTTCCCGCAGAGGTCCTGCATCACGCGCGCTTCCATCGCAATTTGAATGGGATGCCGCGTGTACGGGGAAATAATTCCCCAGCCGACGCCAATGCGCTGCGTTTCTTTGGCGATCAGTGCGGTGAGGGCGGTGGAAGAGCGCGCCTCCATGGAATGTTTGCGCCACCACGGATAGGCTTCCGCAAGCCAGAATGTGTCAAAGCCGGCGGCTTCGCAAGCCGTGGCCATGCGAAGCGTCTCTTGGATTGGCTCCATGCTGAGTTGCAATACACCGACACGAAATGGAACGGCCATTGACGGAATCTCCTGCCCGATTTTCAGTAAATTACTGGAGCCAAAATCCAGCCTTAAATCTGGAAAGGCTTACGGATTTGTCCAGGAATGTTCCAGACCCTTCACCAGCGCCCAGACGGCGCGATTGAGAGGCGTAAGCACGCCGTACTGCTCGCCCATCCGCGCAATAGCGCCATTCATGAAATCCACTTCTGTCTGGCGACCAGCCAGCACGTCTTGCAACATGCTGGCATTGTGCTTGCCGGGAGCGTTTGCCGCGTAGCGTACCAGTTCGCGCGGGTCATTATGCAAGGAAATGCCCATCGCCCGGGCTACCGCTATTCCCTCTTCGATGAGCGCATCAAAAAGTGCGCCAGTAGGTTCATAAAAAGTCGCCGCGCCGTGATGCAAGCGGGTAAGCGCACCGACCGGATTGGTTCCCGCATTGAAAATCAATTTCGTCCATTGCGCGGGCCGCGCGTCGGGTAGGGCGTGGGTGCGCAATCCGCTGCGAGTGAGCAATTCGCCCAGCGCGTCCACCTTTTCCATCGGCGTGGCCGAAGGCTCGAATGGCCCGATGGACGTATCGCCCGCAATGTCGTAACCGACGTGGCCGGGGGCAATGATGCGTCCCGCGGGAAAGGTGGTGCCGCGCATTACGTATTTCACATGCTCGGCGATAATTTCTTCGTTGCCCATGCCATTCTGCACTGAACACACCGCGCTGTCGCCATCAAAGAGATGCGCGGTTTGCTGGATGGCAGTACGGGTGTGGATGCTCTTGGTGGCCACCAACCCATAATCACAACGCGGAATTTCCGAGGAGTTAGTCGTAGCGCGCGGGAGGGCGGTGAAATCCGCAGAACCGGAAATGCGAAGGCCGTTCGCGGCGATGGCATCCACGTGCTCGGTCCAGCGATCGTAAGCGAACACTTCCACGTCTTCCAACCGCGCCAGATGGGCGGCGAAGAGGCTGCCAATTGCGCCACAACCGATAACGCAGATTCTTACCAATTTTCGGCTCCCGGTTCCGGTCCGGCGAAAATTTTCCAGGGAACGCGCGCGAGGCACTCTCCTTCGCTTTGGCCCACACGATAGGTATCCTGCGTGTACAAGCAGGCCTCGCCTTTGTCATCCACCACTTGCGGATGGAACGACAGCACCATATTTTCGCGAAGTATTGCTGTGCTCTTCTCGCCAATGGCGGGATGCTCGATCATCGTGGTTCCGATGGAGTGTCCTGAAAGATGGCCCAGAGCGAAGCCATTACGCGCAAAAATCTCCGCCGACGCGCGATGAACATTGGCAACTGGCTCGCCGTCGCGCATCAGACGCCGCGCGGCTTCCATAGCATCAGGATAACAATCGGCCATTCGTTGCGTGCGCGTGCTCAACGAAGCGCCACAGATGGCTCGCGAAAATTCTACCCAATACCCCTCGGGACCGGCAATTTCCAGCGAATACAGCAGCAGATCGTCGCGGTTTACCCGCCGCTCGCCAGGCACTTTGAAATGCGCCTCGGCCTCTCCACAGGTGCCGGAAAGCACAATATTCATCATGCGGGGTCCCGCGCCGCCAGCGAAAAACTTCTCGACAGCGGGTGCCATAATTTCCGCCTCGGTGCGGCCGGGCTGGTAGGCCTCCAGCAGCACGCGGAACCCCTCCATCAGGATTGCTATGCTGCGCCGGACGGCGCGAATCTCATCCTCACTTTTCACTGCGCGCAGGAGATCAAATTCCGCGTCGAAGCCCACCAGTTCACATGGGCCGCCGGATAATTCCGCGTAGTCCCGCACGGCCATCACGTGGGCCATGCCGTGAACGCCCAGCCGCCGCCAGTTGCGCGCTGCCGCGTGATCGCAAATCCATTTTCCGGGAATGGGCGCCCAAACGTGTTCACGGATCCACGGCTTCTTCTTATCTCCAATCCATCGCGCTTCCACCGGAAATACCAAGCACGGCTCGCCATCGAGGGGTATCAGTGAGTAAACGTGACGATGGACGATTTCGAATCCTGAAACGTAGCGGATCGCGCCTTCAAAGCCGCTGTATTGGCTGCCGCAAACCAGCAACGCATCCAGCTGTGCCTTGGCAAGCGATTCGCGAATATTGCGGAAGCGCCGCTGAATCTCAACGGGCGACATCCCGCTCCAATCCTGCAAGGCGGCCTGATTCCCCGCGCTACCACGGCTAGCGCTTTGATTCCCCTCACCGGCTAGGGTCATTATGAGGCCACTCCACAGATGCGCGCGGCCGCTAGGGTATAAATTCGAGTCATATCGAGCAGCGTATTTATCTCCACCTTTTCGCCTTCCGCGTCGCGAGGTTCGCTCGACGGCCCATAGTTCACTGTCGCGATTCCGAAGCGGGTAAGTACGGATGCGTCCGATCCCCACAAAACCGCGCCGCGCTCGGGTGTATTTCCTTTGACCTGCTGATGAGACGCATCAATCGCAGCAATCATTGGATGGCTTTCCTCGATTTCGGCGCCGGGCACTGAAACATAACATTCCCACTCGATTCCATGCGCTGGAAAACGCCGGCGCAATTTCTCGATCAGATCGCGAACCGCGCCGCGCGCTTGCTGCAATACCATGGTTGGAGGGACACGCACATCCATGAAAATCTCAGTTGTGGCAGGAGTACGGCTGGCACGCCACGGATAGCCTCCGCGAATCGCACCGATATTCACGATGCCCTTTAGCCCACGATAGGCCGCGCAGGTTTCCCATTCCGGCATCCATTCCAGGATCGCACCCACCACATCGTGCATCCGCCGGATTGAGCTTTGCTCCGCAATTTCCGCGCTGAATCCAGTGTGTACGTATGGCCCCTGGGTGGAGATACGAATCCACAACGAGCCGTAGTGGCCCAGTATTACGCGCATGTCGGTGGGCTCGCCCAAAATGCACATGTCAGGCAACACACCATGATTCACCAGATAGTGCGATCCCGCGCCATAGCCGCGGTATTCGCGGCCCTTAAACTCTTCGCCATATTGCGCCTTTTCGATCTCGCCGACGACAGCGGCGATGGTCACGTCTCCGCGAAGACGGACTCCTGCGCGCTGTAGCGCGCGTACGGCGTTCACGTAACAGACCAGCGCGCCTTTCATATTGTAAATTCCGAGGCCGAAAATCTTGCCGTCGCGTACAACCGCGTGCGGCTTATATCCCAAGCCGGTAAGAAAAGATTCGTGCCCGCTGTTAGACGTGTCCATGTGGCCGTTGAACATCAGGCTGGGACTGCCGCTCGGCCCGCCGCCCGCGCCTTCCCACAAGCCCACCACGTTCGCGCGGCCTTCCTCAACCTCCTGCCAGGTAACGCGCAGACCGAGCGCGTCCATTACCGACCGCATATATGCGCCCATGGCGCCCTCATCACCAGTAGGGCTGGGTATGTTGATCACGTCGCAGCTCATGGCGATGACCTCGTCTTCACGGACCTGCGCCAGAATATGCTGCGCCAGTTTTTCGTCCATCAGGCGCTCATCCTCCGAAAATCGTCGGGATAAGAACACAGCTTTTCGCTGCCATCTGTGGTTACCAGGAAATTATCCTCCAGGCGCAAACCTCCACCGGCTTCCCAGTAAATTCCAGGCTCGATGGCCAGCACCATGCCTTTGCGCATAGTCGCCGGTGAGGCCTGGTGCGCGAAGGGCGGCTCGTGCGCTCGCGCTCCCACTCCATGCGCCACCGGATGAGAAGGCTGGCCGGGATACCCGGCCTCGGCAATGCGCGCACGAATCAGGCGGTCCAGTTCCGCAAGGCTTGCACCGTCGCGAACTGTCGCCGAGGCTTCCCTAAAAATGCTGAGCAACTGCTCCAGCAGCGTATTGTATTGTGGCGTCAGCGTACCAGGGCAAAGATTCTTGGTGAGGTCAGTCCAATAGCCATCCGCACATACCCAGATTTCCACCAGAGTGGGTTCGTTTTCCTGCACGGGACGACTCGACGTGGCCGTAAAGGTGGCTATCCCAGGACCCGACCAGACCAGAGTGAACGCGCGCGCCATTTCCACCTTGTCTTTATAGCCAACGCCCACGGCATGAATACGGCCTTCTATCATGGCTCCCACTTCGCTTTCCTTCATGCCGGAGTGAATGTTGTCGCGCGCGAATTCCATTCCCAGCGCGGCCAATTCATTGGCCAGACGCATGCGCTCGATCTCCTGCTTGGTCTTGATGGCGCGCGCCTCGGCCAGCAATGGAGCGCAATCCGCTACCTGCTTCACCACGCCGCGAAAGGCGTCAAAGTATCCCTGCGTGAAGACGGTCGGCTCGCCCACCATGCGATCGCAAATTTGGGAACCTTGCGAAAGCTCGATGCCAACTCGTCCGGTTAGCTTGCGCTCGCGCAACACATCCAGCGTCATATCCAGCGAACGCGCCGTGGGGGGCCTTGGATCCGACGGATGATAAAATTTGAAATAGCGTACGTCGCCACACCATGCCGAATGCTGCGCTTCCCGCCATTGCGGCTCGATCACCAGCAGAGTAGGTTCGCCTTCGCGGGGAAGAATCGCAATATCATAGCCTTTCATGCACCAATAGTTTGTTAGATAGAGGACGTTATCCGGGGCACGAACAACCAGTGCATCCATATCCTGCGCGGCCATAAATCCGCGCACCTTTTCCAATTTCGCGTAATCAATCGGAAACGACATTCAGGTGACGTTACTCCCTAAAACGGCCGCAACGCTTTGCAGGTCTCAACTAATTTTCTGATTGCTTTCCACAGCCGCGCCCGACTTCCAACTCCACGATGCTTCCTTGCCCTTAATCAGTCTATAAAGGGCCTCGTGGAGCGGCGCGCAAGTTCCCGCGCGTCGGGCTTCACGTGCAATCGCACCACCGAGGAAATCCACTTCGGTTGCCAGACGATGTTGCACATCATATAGCATTGACGGCGGATGATCGGTTTGCGCGCCGATGCAATTCATCTCCCATGGGTCGTTTTCCAGCTTGATTCCCAGCCCGGAAGCGACTTGCTTGCCTTCGTCAATCAGAGCATGGAGTAAATGACCTAAATCCTCGAACTGTTCTTCCGCCGAAAAGAGGCGGCAATGCGGCAGTTCGGTCAGCGCTGCGACGGAATTTACCGAGGCGTTGAAGATCAGCTTGGACCATTGCGCGGGACGCGCATCTGGCAACGCAATGGCCTTCAGCCCACCCGCTTCAATCAGTCCCCCAAGCTGCTGCACTAAAGAGAATGGCGTCCCAGATCGCTCGAATGGACCCAACCACGTGGGCGTATCCAATTCATACTTTACATGCGTATCACTCAGACGCGTACCGCTCATGAACGTAGTGCCACGCATCACGAAGCCGCGCGTCAGGCCGGCAATTACTTCTTCTCCACCCAGCCCATTCTGCGCCGATAGTACCGCACACTTTCGCAGTTTTTCTGCTATGGGAGCCACAGCATCCACCGTTTGCGTTGCCTTAGTGCTGACAATGGCGAAATCGCACGGGGGCAGTTCCGCGGGATGGATCGTTGCGTGAATGTGCGCGTGGAATTCGTGAGTGCCCGATACTCGAATCCCTTCCTCTCTCAATGCCTGGGCCTGCTCGGGGCGACGCACGAAGGCCCATACTTCGCACACGCGCGCCAAATGGGCCGCGTACAAACTGCCAATCGCACCACAGCCAACTATGCAGACGCGTATCACGCTACAAGCTGCGAAATCCACGCGACGTAATAGCTCACAAGAACGGGTCCATCCTCCCCCACGGGAGACTCAAAGTAAGCTGGTGAGAATTGCATCGATCACTTCGCTCCGCGACTTTCGACGCGCACGCTTTGGAAACCCTCGCCCGATTCGGCAACGTGATAGGCGTCAAAAAGGCTGCTGCCAGTGTTGTGCGAGTCATTGATGAAGATATTGCGCGACGCGACAGCATCCTGCAGCGCGGCACAGACTGTATGCACCGGGGCGGCGCCGCCTTCGCCCATTCCCTTCGCTCCGTTATAACTGAAAGGCGATGGCGTCTCGATATGGCCGTACAGCAAATCGGGCATGTTAACCGCGGTAATCGGCGTGTAATCGGAAAACGTGCTGGCCAGCAGATTGCCTTCGGCATCATAGGCGCAATGCTCCATCAACGCAGCGCCGATCCCGTGAGCAGTTGCCCCGTGAACCTGACCTTCAACAATGCGCGGATTTATGGCTCGGCCGCAATCGTCCACAGCGGCATAGGCCAGAATTTTCGGCTGCCATGTTTCCGCATCCACTTCGATCACCGCGATGTGCAGCTGCGCGGCATAAGTTAGCGTCAGATTGCCGTATTTCTTGGCAAGGTCGGGCACCTTAAACGGCGCACGATAGACGTACCGGCAATTCAATGTGACATTGCCCATGTCCTCTGGCAATTCGGCATTGTTCACAAATACGAGATTCGCGAGCCGCCAGAAATTCACCACGCGCTCTGGCTCACCCTTCACGCGAACTTCTGGCCCCATCGATCCCATGCCAAATTCCAGCCGGTGCTCGCGCGCGTCCAGAGCGAACGAAGCCACGCGGAGCAATTCCGCCTTCAGTTTTTCCGCCGCGCCATGAATGGCCGAAAGGCCGGTAACCGCGAACTGGCTCGCATAAGTGCCGGTATGGCCGGTGTATTCGTTTCGATCAGAATCGAAACCCGGACGCACTCGGATTACCTGGGGTGATACGCCCAACACATCGGCGACCACCTGCGCAGCGGTGGTTTCGTGGCCTTGCCCCTGAGGTACCGATCCCAATCCGACGCAGATCTCGCCGTAAGTATCCAGCTTTACATTGGCGGCTTTGGACTGTCCTGAATACGGCGCGCCAGGATTAATAATCTGCGCCTGTCCAAAATTATTCGTGCCGGAATCAAGCGTGGTGCCGATGCCGATGCCGAGCATTCGTCCTTCGGCGCGCGCAAGCTCCTGCTTCTTTTTCCACTCGTCCCAACCGATAAGCTGCTTGGCCAATTCCAGCATTTTGGGATAGTTCCCGGAATCGTACACGCAACCGTTCGGAGTTGTGTAGGGAAATTCCCCAGGCTGGATATAATTGCGCAGACGCATTTCATCCGCTGGAATGCCCAGCTTATGGGCGCAAATATCAATCACGCGCTCCATGAACCAGAGATGCTGCATTCGCGAGTAGCCACGATTCGGCCCCACCGGACACTTGTTTGTGCAAGCCTGGGAAAAATCGTAGCGGACATTACGCAGCCGGTACGCCGCCGGCAGCACCTGGGCCCAGATAATGCAGCCCAGCGGCTCGTAGCGCGGATAGGCGCCGCAGTCGTCAATGTGGCGCGATTCAACAGCCGTGATCACGCCGTTTGCGTCCAACGCTACGCGTGTATCAAGGAAAATTCTTTCGTTTCCGTGGGCGCTAGCCTGCATGTGTTCGGTGCGAGTTTCCGTCCATTTCACAGGACGGTCGCCGGTTTTCCGCGAGGCCAGCGCGCATAGCGCCATGTAGGGGTAGTTAGTGATCTTGATGCCAAAACTGCCACCAATGTCGTAGCTTTGGATGTGTATCTGATCAATTCGCACGCCCAGAGCAGGGGACAGAAACTGCGCCGCAAATGCCGGGAAGGAATTATTGCACCAGAAATGAATCCGCTCTTCTTTTGAATCCCAGTTGCCGATCATCGCGTTATTTTCGAGAGGGGTGCTCGAAAACCGGTGAAAATGCATTCTGCCAATGTGAACGACATGCGCAGCATTACCGAATGCCGCGTCTGGATCGCCATAGACAAATTCGTCGTGCCAGACGCGGTTAGTACCCGCCGCGTCGTGAATCACAGTCGTGTCCGAGAGCGCTTCCGCGCAATCAAGAACGGGTGGCAGCGGTTCATATTCCACTCGAACCAACTCCGCGGCGTCCGCCGCCTGGTGTCTGGTTTCCGCGACCACTGCGACGACGGGCTCACCCTGGAAACGCACCTTTCCAACCGCCAGCGGATAATCCTGGATTTTTCCGCTATCGCCCGGGCCAATCTCGATGAATGGCTGAACTAGCCCCGCAACTTCCTCACCTGTCAGCGTGCAGCAAACCCCCGGAGCGGCCGCAGCAACCCCCAGATCCACGCGCGTAATTCTAGCGTGAGCATAAGGAGAGCGCACGAGCTGCATATAAAGCATGCCCTGCAGCTTGTAGTCATCAACAAAAATGCCGCGCCCGCGCACCAGCCGGCCCTCTTCCAGACGGGCCATCGGCTTCCCCACCCAGCCTCCGGATTTTTCGCCGCCATAATCTTCAATAACAGCCGCTTCATCTTTCACACTTTTCATCCGTTTTCGTTTACCCCGTCCGAACTCGAGGGCTGCTGCGACAGCGCGGCATGCAAGGAGTCAATTAACTTCTGAACGTTTTTTTTGGCCATTGGCTCGAGCAAACCTCCGGCCAGAGAAGGTAACCGTCCGGCAATTTGGGCCTCGCCGATCCAATGCACGATTGTGCCGCCGTCTACAGCATTGTCCAGCTCGAAAGATGCCGTGAGGAGCGCGGTACCGCCCGGGACATCGCCGGCACCTTCATAAACCGCCCGCTGCGGACGCTCTGCTTCCTTCCGTTCCAGGCGCACTGTGGCGCTGCCGCGAATGTGGGCCACTCCCACTCGCAAGGAAACCACCGCATGTGTGTCGTCGACGGCCCGAACGCTTTCGAAATCGGGCAACAATGGAGCGAATTTCGCTGGATCCGACAAAAAATCAAATACGTCCTCACGAACGCGCAATACCTGGAATTCGCCTCGCATTTTGAATTTCATGGCTGAACGCCGCTCCGTGCCGCTTCAATAGCCTTTGCCGCGGCCCTCACCGACTTGAAAATATTTTGATAGCCCGTACAACGGCAAGTATTGCCAGCGAGAGCCTTGCGGATCGCACGATCATCCGGATCAGAGTTTTTCGACAAAAGCTGATAAGTGGACATCAGGAAACCCGGCGTGCAATAGCCGCATTGCAAACCGTGATTGTCCGCGAACGCCTGTTGAATCGGATGAAGAGGGGCGCCCTGTCGCGCCAGGCCCTCTACAGTCATCACCTCGCCGCCATTTGCTTGCACGGCCAGGACCGTGCAGGATTTGACGCTGCGTCCCCCTAGCAGCACGGTACACGCGCCGCAATAGCTCGTGTCGCAACCGATGTGGGTCCCAGTGAGGTTTAGCACTTCACGGAGAAAATCAACGAGCAGAAGGCGCGGCTCCACTTCAGATCGTCGCTCCTCGCCATTCACCTTGACCATGACAGAAATCAATTTAGACTCTTCCGGTGTATTCGTGACTCACCTCCACATGTTCTCCGCGTGCTCTTCGTACGGCAATTCCCACTGCACGGTTGACCAACGACCGTAGTAACACGCGCTTGTAATCCGCCGATCCACGCAAATCGCTCTGCGGGTCGGTGGCTGCCGCGGCAGCGTCTGCCGCGCGCTCGATTGTCTCTTGACGGACAGCTTGCCCATTTAATTGTGCTTCCGCTTCTTGCGCGCGAATCGCCGTCAGTCCCACAGAACCGACGACGATACGGCAATCCTCACAATCGTCACTATCACGCAATCGTAGCTGCACGGCGACGCTGGCCGTCGCGTAAACCGATGGGCAACGTTTAAAAGCCATATATGCGCCTCCACTGTGAGGCGGAGGCTGGTGAACGATGACTTCCCTTATTAGCTCCGTCGGCCTTAGCACCGTAGTGTATGCGTCCAGGACAAATTCCGGCAACGAGATGGTGCGTTCGCCCTGCGCTCCCACGCAGGAAACTTCGCTATCTAGGGCCAGAAGGACTGGCGCCCAGTCTCCGGTGGGATCAGCCTCCGCCAGCGAGCCGCCAATCGTGCCGCGATTGCGGACTTGCACATCCGCAATGCCCGCGGCGCAATCGTGCAAAATGGGAACCTGCGAGGCAGCCTTAGATTCCTCAATTTCTGAATGGGTGGCCAATGCCGCGAAGCGAATCGCTCCATTGTCGGCGCCGGATCGCGATAGTTCGCGGACATCCTGGAGATCAACCAGCGCGCTAGGTTGCGAGAAGCGCAGCTTCATCAGCGGAATCAAACTCTGACCGCCGGCCAGGGGGCGTGCGTCTTCACCCAAAACAGCGAGCATTTGGAGAGCTTCCTCCAAAGTACAAGCGCGAAAATATCGAAAAGCCGCCGGATACAAAGCGTTACCTCCCCGCCATTAGGTTGCCCAGGGCTTGCGTCCATGGGACTAAACAGATTAGCCGAAAAGTTTACGGCGTCACGATACGCGACGCAAGCGGAAGGTCTGGGAAAGCTGCGCGCTATCATGGGCCTGCGGCCCCTTGTCAATCTTTTTTACCAGCTGGAAATTCGCTCCTGCGTGCTCTATAGTCGCGCTTCCGAATGAGAAAGGAATCTATCGTGCCCATTGTACTTGCCGCCGGAAGCGCGGGTGAATTGGACTTCCCGAAAGCGCTCGCGCGTTTTGGAAGGAAAACCGCTGCAGAAATTGCGCTGGCGAATTGCTACGGCGTGGCGCGGCCTATTCTCGTCCTTGGGGAGCGCGCGGCGGAGATTCAGCGCTTTTTGCCCGTCACAGCTTTGAGTGGGATGGAGTGCGTTATAAACCGACGCTGGCGCCGGGGACAACTCACGTCACTATGGGCGGGCCTCCGGCACGTTCCCCCAACAGATGCTTTCATGCTCTATCCGGTGGATATGCCGTTGCTGACCCGTGACATTATTTGCAGGTTGATTCATCGTTACCGCAATTGCCCTTCATACCCCTGTATTGTAATGCCACAGCGCGGAGGCCGGTATGGTCACCCGGTTATATTTTCACCTGACCTGCGCGGCGAGATCATGTCCGCGCGGACAGCCCGCGATGTTGCCTACCGCGATCCAGTCAGAATCTTCACGGTCGCAGTGCGGACATCCACCATATGGACTGACTTCCGAACGCCGACCGAATATGTGTACTGCAAACGCCGCTTCGCTCACTTGCACTCATCTCCGCCGAACATCAGAGCTAATAAGTAATCATAGTTTCCAACCGGTATTTCGCTTATACACGGGGGTGGGATCGGAAAGGATCAGAAAATGCGTAACCAACGCGCCCAGCCAACTGCTTCCCAACTTTATTTTCCAGCCATTTGCGGGTGCCATTGGGTAGGCCCGGCGTCGTGAGATACGCTCTCAGATCACTCTCGTCGTCCAGATCCATTTCCAGCCGCAGATGTCGAAGGACAGTGCAATGGGAATTGCGCTGCTGGGCTTCCTCCATGTGTCTAGGAAAGCTATTCTGGCCGAAATGTGACGGGAACAAGGTCGGCGGCGTGCGCATCAATGCGTTCGTGCCAGTACCATCGCGCGACGGAACGATTGTCATTGACGGAGCCGCTTGCGCGTGGCCGAACAGCCATTCGACATCGGTGGACTCGAGCAATGGTAAATCAATCGGAAGTCGGAGCAATGAAGTCACACCATGATTCTGGCACCATAGCGACGCGGCATCCACGGAAGCGCTCTCGGAAACTTGAGTTTCCTCTCGTAGCACTTCCCACCCGAGAGATTGGGCCTTTTCAATGGCTGGCTCGTAACTGCTTGTGAGAAAGATGCGGTCCGCGCCATGCGAGGCATGAATCACCGCGCAGAAATCATCGAACATGGCTTTGGCAAGACCGGTGCGCTCTTCCTGCGTGAGTATGGTCGCCAACCGCTGCTTGGCATGGTGCAGGTCTTTTACCGGAATAAGCAGCGCACGCATTAATAGGCGGATGACAGTGGCCGCGCCGGAACATCTCTCGGCGCGCAGTCCGCAGCGGCATCTGGGAAAATACTGAGCCGGTTCTCCCCTGTGGAGAAAGAAGGACGCATCTCGCCGCTATCCTTCGATTCGCCTTCCGCCGATGTCGAATAAACGTTTTGCAGTTTATACAACGTGCTGCGTTCGGCGGGAATGCGCTCGATTCGCCGAATTAAACGGCGGAACTCCTCTGGAGCTACATATTCTCCAAAGGTGGCCCCCGCTGATTTTGAGATGCTTTCTTCCATTAACGTCCCGCCAAAGTCATTCGCTCCAGCTTCCAGGCAAGCCAGCGAAACCTCGAAACCCAATTTGACCCATGAGACCTGAACGTTTCGCACCCAACCATCCAGCATCAGGCGTGACAGCGCGTGTACGGCGAGATCCTCGCGCAAGCTGCTGCCCGGCCGCGAACGGTCGCGCCGGTAGAGCCGGGTGTTTTCATGGATGAACGCGAGTGGGACGAATTCAGTGATGCCGCCGGTTTCCCTTTGAATATCGCGAAGCAACATCAAATGCCGCACCCAGTGTTCGGGCCGCTCTACATGTCCATACATCATCGTGGAAGTGGACGGCAATCCTACGGCATGTGCCGCACGAATAATTTCCACCCAGCGATTGACATTAAGTTTATTGGGACTGAGCGCAGATCGCACTTCATCGTCCAGAATTTCCGCCGCTGTGCCAGGAATACTGGCCAGTCCCTCATCCTTGAGCATTAGCAAATAGTCGCGCAAAGACATCGCGGTTTTCTCGACGCCGTATGCAATTTCCATAGGAGAAAATGCATGGATGTGCATCGAGGGTAGCGCGCTCTTGATTGCGCGTAACAAGTCGCGGTAGTAGAAACCATCCAAGTCGCGCGGCAAACCACCCTGAATACAGACTTCAGTCGCGCCGCATGCCGCCGCCTCGCGAGCCTTCGTAACAATCGTCTCGAAGGACAGGAAATAGGCGTCGTCCGCCTGCGGCCCGCGCCCAAAGCCGCAGAACGAGCAGCCTACGTAACACACATTGGTGAAATTAATATTGCGATTGACGACGTAGGTAATGGTACTCCCCACGCGCTCGCGCCTCTTCTCGTCCGCTACCTTTACAAGCGCACGAAGATCGTCGGCATCCGCCCGCGCCAATAAATTGCCGTCCTCAAATCCCAAATCTTCGCCTTGCAGGGACCTTTCCAGAACGCCGCGAACTGATGCGCTCGCGCGCCCCATGCATTCGTCCAGAGTAAAATCTCGCGGACGAAAGTACACAGCTTTACGCAACGGGAACCTCCGCGGGTATCGCATAGCCATCCGCGTCGGCCATTCGCGCGAGGTACGGCTTCAATTCTTCGGCAATAAATTCCGACTGCCCCACAAATTCAGGATAGATCGCCAACCGCTCGCGAAGTTGAAATCCCGCGCTTTCAGTGGTTGCTCGCAACGCGGAAATTTGGGGCCATCCAAATTCAGGGTTGATAAAATCGGGCGTCACCGGAGATATGCCGCCCCAATCGTTGATGCCGGCATTGAGCAGTCGCCCGTAATCCGGTGCGCTCAGGTTGGGAGGCGCCTGGATGTTCGTTTCTCCGCCGAGGGTTAGCCGGCTAACCGCCACCACACGCAAAAACGCTTCCGATGAAGGCTCCGGCTGGGCCGCCATCCGGGTAGCGGGTTTGGCCCTGAAATTTTGAATAATAACTTCCTGAATGTGGCCGTAGCGCTCGTGAATTTCGCGGATGGCCAGCAGCGTGTCCACTGTTTCTTCCAGGGTCTCGCCAATCCCGACCAGCAGACCTGTGGTAAATGGGATGCGCGAGCGCCCCGCATCCTCAATCGTCTTTAGACGCAACCGTGGAGCTTTGTCTGGGGCTTGCCAGTGTGATGCTCCGCGATGCAGTAACCGCTCACTCACGCTTTCGAGCATCAAGCCCAGGCTTGCATTGCTTCGCTTCAGCGCGGCCAAATCCGCAGCGGGCATCACGCCCGGATTCGAATGCGGCAGCAACCCTGTTTCTCTGAGCGTCGTGCTCGTCATATCCGCGAGATAACTCAGCGTAGTTCGATGCCTTTGCGCCGACAAAAAATCAGCGGCCTCACTAAATGCACGCTCGGGCTGATCTCCCAAGCTGAAAAGCGCTTCCTTGCAGCCGGCCTTTCGCGCCTCCGTGGCGACATGCAGGACCTCTTCGGGCGACATGAAATGCGCCCCGGCGTCCTCGGGATCGCGGCGGAACGTGCAATAGCCGCAACGATCGCGGCACAGGTTGGTCAGCGGGATGAATACTTTCTTCGAAAAACTGATCGTGCGGCCCTTGACTCGATTCCGAAGAGCAGAGGCTGACTCAAGCAAGCCCGTTAGCGGCGCAAACCGCAAAATCGAAAGCGCCCCGGAGCGGCTAATGCCGTGCCCCATTTCCGCGCGACGCAGCACGCGCTCTACGCCGTGATCCGTCAGGATGGGTGCTGCTTGGAGCGAAGTCACAACCGCCCCGATTCGGGCAAGTCAGTAATTCGAATTCCGGCGTCCTTCATCTTGTATCTCCGGTTCAAACCGATGAGCAATGCGGTCAGCGATTCTACCAGGCGCGCATTTTCCAGCCTGCCTCCATCAACATACCGGCAACCCGGAATTGCTTCCACCCACGGTCGCACACGCTCCCGGTTATCGCCGGCATCAGCGCACACTAATACGTCGCATTCTACCAGCGATGCAATATTGCGGAGGGCATCCGCTGAAATATTCTGGAACGCGGCTGCCACGGCGATATTCGCGGGAACGTGCCGCGCGGTCTGCTCCGCAGCGGACCCTTCCCACACTCCCAGCAGCCGCACAGCCGAACCACCCACAGTGGTCTCCAACGGTACGGTGCAATCAATCAACATTTGTCCGGAACGAAAACTATGGCGAAGCGCAGTCAGCGTGGGAATTTGCACTGCAAAAGGCACCGCCAGCACCAAAAGAGAAGTCGTGGCTACCAATTCGGTGTTGGAGAATGCTTCGATTTCAGCGGACTTCGTGCCCAGAATATCCCGAATTTTTTGGGCGCCTTCTTGAGCGCGTTCCTTGAGTCGCGAGCCAATTCGAACTTTCTTTCCGGCTGCCGCCCAGCGTAGCGCTAATCCCCAGCCTTGGGCGCCTGTCCCACCGATGATACCGATGCTGTCGTCTGTATTCATACTTCATTCCGGATGTGTCAGCATCAATTAGCGTGCCACCGAACGCGTGAACGTCTACGAAGCATTGTAGTATCCGCAACCAGCGGACGCCTGAAGCAACTTAGTCCCACGCCCATTCACGAAAACCATAAAATGGTGCCCGGTGTGGGATTCGAACCCACACGTCCCTTGCGGGACGGCGGATTTTAAGTGCTATGCGTGTGCTTCTAAGTTGCTGCTAATAAAGCTATTTATTTTTAGCAACTGTGAAACTGTGCAAGTAAATGTGTAAGCCTCCAAGGCACCGTCCGGTTTTCGCGCCGCTGCCGCGACGCCATTCTTGCGTCCCTCGCTTGCCCGGCTGTCGCCACAGGCGCTGATTCCCTTCTCCATACGGTCGGCCTGTGCCTGCGATGCGCGTCACCGCTGGAGGCCGCGCTGCCGCTGCTCTTGCCGGGCTGGGTCCTGCTCTTTTTCGCGGCTGAGTTCGGCCTGTTTCGCGCGCTCGGGGTAGTTCTGATTGGCGATCAGCTCGGCGTAGCGGTTCGGCGCGCGCGACCGGATCGTGGGACCGCGCTCAGGCTCGGATGCCTGGGCGCGTGACGGTTCACGCCCGGCTTGATTCTCGTGTTGCGCATCGAGCCGATTGTCGATCTGGTCGTTGTGGTCCTTTGCGACCTTTTTCAGGTAGTCGTTGTTGTGGGTTTTGATTTGGAGCTTGGCTTGGTCCTCCGCCCTTGCATGACCGTCTCGCCCTAGATACGGCGATTGCATTCCTGATGGCGTGAGCTGTGGGGCGTTGGCGGAGCGAACCTTCTGGTCCCGAAGCTCCGCGACCCGCGAGTCGAAAACTTCTTTCTGTCTTTCGCGCACAAGGTCAAGCTGTGCGTCGCGAGTTTTCACGATCGCATCAAGCTCATGGCGCATCTTCGGGTCGCTAACGGCAGCGATCCGCTCGGATCGTATCTGTTCGGGTGTTTTCTGAGAAGTGGACCGACCGTCTTTCGAGGTTTCGTCCATACCGCTCGTTATTATAGGCGAAAAGCGCCATCGAGCGAAAAGAGAAAGTCACCAGTGCGCTCGCGGGTTAAAACGGGCGGGGACTCTTGGCCTTACGCGGCCGCTTGGAATGGTGGAACCAGGGGACCGTCATTTCGCTGGCGTTCAAGCGCCACAGCGTTCTGAGCTGTGTTGTGAGCTGGGGCAGGTTGCAGGCCGTCCAGAGCCACGCAACCTGCCGGAAGACGGCGCGCAGTTTTTGCCTCGGCCCGAAGACGTGCAGCAGGCTTCCCGTAAGGGGCGGGAAGGGGCGGAGGAAATGGTTTGATCGCTTCGGCTGGTCCGCGACGCCGGAGCGCATCATCGTTCCCGGTCCGGCTTTCGTTCTCGTTCCTGCTCTTTCTCTTTGTCCTTCTCTTTGTCTTTTTCCCGCTCGCTATCGGCCTTCTGCTTCTCCTCTTCCTCCTTGGCGCGGGCGGCGTAGTTCTGCTTGTCGATGGGGGCGTAACTGGATGGGGGGCGGCGGCGCGTGGCCGGTCCGGAGGGTACCGGCGGTGTTATAGGCGCGGGCGTGTCTGGTTCCGCAGGGAGTTCCGGCTCTTTGGCTGGCGGCTCCGGGGGGCGTTCCGAGGTTGAGGGCAAGCGCCCTTCGGGCTTGTTCCAGAAGGCATCCGCTGCGTGGACGGTCTTCTGGATCTGCTCCACCCGTTCTGCTGCTGTTGGGCGGCGAGGTGTTCGGACCGGCGAGTCCGGCTGTTTGACCGGAGCGGGCGGCTCCGGGGTGGGGGCCAAGCCCTGTTCAGGCTCTTGTGGTAAGCCTTTCACCGCGCGGACGATCTTCTGGATTTTCTCCATCTGCTCGGCCGCGAACCGCCGCCTGAGTGCGGCCAGGCGTTTTTCAGAGTCGGCGAGGTCTTTTTTCGCGAGAGCGAGATTATCGTTGTTGGATTTGATGCGGCGATTCTGATCGCCCCGGTCGGTATAGATTCCAGCGTCCTCCAGCGCCTGCGCGTTGGGACCGAGATGTATGGTGGGCTCCCGGTCGATGCCCTGGTCTTCGAGGCTGCGATGGTCAACGCGCGCTTCGTGACCGTATGTTTCGAGGGCGCGGTTCTGGTAGTCTGCCCAACGTTCCCGCCAGTGTTCGAGAAGCTCTTCCTTGTTCCAGGCCCGGTTCTTGTTGCCGAATACGCCTTCGTCGTCAATGTCGCGCATGGTCAGAAGGATATGGGCATGGTGGTTGGTGCCGTCGCCACGGTATGGCGGAGTGTGAATGGCGATGTCGGCGACCATGCCGCGATCGACGAATTCGTCCTTGACGAATTCGCAAACCAGCCCGACGCGCTGCTCGTGGGTCAATTCGTGAGGCAGCGACAGCTCAATGTTGCGGGCGAGCTGGGCCGTGCCGCGCTTGGTGCTGCGGTCCTCGCGGTGCTCGACCCCGTTCCACAGGCGCTGACGGTCCCGCATCCATGCCGGAGCGTTCTCGGGGGTGAGTATCTGGGTATAGAGGACGGACCAGGCGCGCCGCGCATAGTCTTTGATCTCGCCGGTGCGCTCGTCGTGCAATGTCTCTCCGGCCCGGTAGGCTGCGGCGGCGACGGCGGATTGACCGGTGGTCCGGCTGACGATGGCGGCGGAGAAGCGATAGTCCGCCATGGGTCATTCACCTTGGCCGCCGGGCCGACGCGGTGAAATGCCGTCCACGTGTGGACGCCCAGCGCAGAGTGTGCTGGGTGTGGGTGTCGGGGCGCGGAAGCCCTGACGAAGCTGGGGGCTCCTCGGGGGAGCAAGGCTCCCCTGAGTGCTGCTCCAGGGCGGGACGGCCCTGGCGCGCATCCAACCGGCGCACGGTTGGGAAAGTGGCGTGGTAGCCACTTTCTGAGTGCAGAGGCGGAGCCTTTGCCGCACGACATTCCGAAGGAATGTATAAGTGCGCACTTCGCCTAGCTCGTGACCCAGGTTTCGCAGCATTGCCGTTAGCTCCAGTTGGAATTCGGCACCGGCGTCCTGCGATTATCATACCCCCGTAGTGTTGACATTAGGCAAATGGCAAACATCGTCTGGTACTATTTCTGGAACGGCCAGCAGACCAGGGAGGCAGCAATGAGGACCTGCAAGACACCACATCGGGCGATAGGCGAAAAACGTAAACGGCGGTCGCAATCTACGCCTAGTGCTGGCCTTGAAATCGGTAAAGCCAGCGAACCGGATCGTCAACTCGATGATCTCCAGAAAATGCTTTTGGGGGCTGCGGCTCTGCACTATGCCAAAGCAGATAGTGCGTTTCGGGAGGCGCTGAGGGAGGCCATTCTGGCAACCGTGACAGATCCACAAGACAAGGCACTGTTCCCAGAGTTTTTTCCATCGTCATACCGGAGTATTCATTAAATTGCGCTCCGCTCCGAGGCCGGAGTGCAATTCTGTAACCCTGGGGTTCGCTCGGATGCTGTGCGCTCTTACCGGACCCGCGTATGCAAGATTTTGACATACCCGCGTACACAAACGGGCATTGGAGGAGGATAATGGGCCTACGGGAGGCAGATATGCCGCAAAGCCGCAAGACAACCGAGGAGTTGATCGCCGTACAGCAAAAGAAGAGCGAGCAGGTTAAGGCCAGAATCGCCGAACTCAAGGGCAAGCAGAAGGTCGCCGAACGCAAGCGAGACAGTCACCGCAAGATCGTCGTCGGAGCCGGAGTGATGGCCCACATCAAGATCGATCCGCAGTTCCGCAAGGTGCTGCGCGACGCTTTGAACAAAGCCGTGACCGATCCCAAGCACAGAGCCGTCATCCCGGACCTCCTCGACGAGCAGGCTTTTCAGGAGGCGATGCGAGCGGCGGCCAGGAAAGCCGACGCCCAAGCCAAGGAGGACGGAGAGGAAGCGGCAGGGGAGGCGAACGAACCGGCGCGTCCACCGCAAGCAGCGAAGGGCGGTCCGGGTGCGCCGAAACCCTGAGCCACTCGCAAATAAACTACCGGGAATAATGACCAGGTGGTTTTTGGTTCACCGACCCCTACCCACAGGGTACAGATGGGGTTTGCAATAAATTCGGGCAAGATTCGGAGTATACTTCCACTTCAACACGCGGCGTGTAACCTGGGCCTGCGCACCGTGCCGCTTGTTCGCGCGATTTTTTGTTTATGTCGGGCCAGAACATTCTCGCACCGGCACCCGAGGGACGGGTTAATCCGGAGCGGTTTGTCCCGCCGCTTCCTCCAGGCATTTCCATCCTGCCGGGCCAGGTGAAGGCTCCTGCCAGCACGCGCCGAATCCCGGTTTGGCTTATCATCCTTCTCGTCATTGCCGCGCTCGGGGCGCTGGAATGGTTCAACGTTTGGTATTCGGACTATGACAAGGACCGGATCGACCCCGTTGTGACACAAGCGCTGTTAGCACATGTGCCGAAGGGGACTCGCCTTCCGGTCACGCTTTGGAGCGGACCGCGCATCCTCCAGATCGATTTAGCGTTCCCCGAATATCACCGCGGCGAGCCCCCCACCACCTGCGTTACGCTCGACGTGCTCGACCCGAACACAGGGGCCAAAGACCCGAAGTACCCGAGCGGAACCGCCAGGTGCATTGATGGAGTGGCGGTCACGATTCGGTGACTATGTCCGCGCGTTTCGCAAGGGAGGCCGTCCGGTAATGTCCGATGTTCTCGGCACCGCTGCTTGGAGTACAGACCCCGGATACTGGCGCACCGCCCCGATCGGCAATGCGGGCGCTCCGGTGGAGGGGTCATTTTTGCTGCTCGGAGAATCCCACGTCCGGGGCAATCTGCATGTGCGCCCGCCGGTCCAGCACATGCTCTCGATTGCGCCCACGCGTTCGGGAAAAGGCGTTTCGCTTATCATTCCCAATCTGCTCACCTACCGGGGGGCCGTTCTCGTCGTCGATCCCAAGGGCGAGAACGCCTGGGTTACGGCGCCGTTCCGCCGCCAGTCGCTCGGCCAGAAAACGGTCATCGTCGATCCGTGGGGCGAAACCAACCGCCGGTATGGATCGATGGACGGGGTGTCAGAGTCCATCGCGCGATTTAATCCGCTTTCGATCCTCAATCCCGAATCCGACGAGTATGTGGACGATCTCGCCTATCTTGCGGACGCGATCATCATCAGTCAAAGCAGCAGAGATCCGCATTGGGACGACAGCGCCCGCGAGCTGGTGGCCGGTCTCATCGCATTCGTGGTCGAGAGTCCCCACTACCACGCGGACGCTTCGCTCGCGCTCGTGCGCGGGCTACTCTCTCTTCCCGGACCGGAATTGCGCGTCGTGATAAAAGACGCGCAAGCCCTGGGACCGGGAAGCATCGCGAAAACAAAACTCGCCCGCTTCGACGGCGACACCAACGAGATCAGTTCGGTCATGTCCACGGCGCGCACACAGACGGGATTTCTCGATAGCGACGTTCTGGCACGCAACATGGAAACCTCGGATTTCAGTTTCGATGAATTGTGCCAGGGGAACATCTCCATCTATCTCGTATTGCCGCCGGACAAATTGGAAACCTATGCGCGCTGGCTCAGGCTCATGGTCTCAATCGCGCTCCGCGCGGTCGCGCGCGGGGGATCGAAAAGCGCGCTTCCCGCGCTTTTCATACTCGATGAGTTCGGGACGATCGGGAAGCTGAACGCGGTCGCGCAGGCTTACGGCCTGATGGCGGGTCTCGGCATGATCATCTGGGCCTTCGCGCAGGACCTTAATCAACTGAAGCGCGACTATCCCGATCACTGGGAGACGTTCATCGGCAATTGCCAAGCGATGACGTGCTTCGGCGTAATGGACAATTTCACGACGGATTACATCAGCAAGATGCTCGGCACCATGACGGTCGAGCACACAAACGTCTCGACATCCGTCGGCACGTCGGTTGCGCCCCGCGCACCGGGCGCGCCATTTTGGAAGTATCAGAGAACTTCGGTCCAAAGTTCGACCAGCTCATCGACACAGGTCATGAGCCGACCGCTCATGCATCCCGACGAGATCCGTAACCTGAGCCGCGAGCTTTGCATCATCGTGGGCCGATTCCCGCCGATTATCAGCCGACGGATCGTGTATCACGAGGATTGGCGGCTCTTGCATTGCGCGCGGCTCGATCCGCACTATCCTCGCAACGAAGGTCTGCGCTGGACAGCGCTCCAGTACAGACTCTTCGAGGTGGGTTCGGTCGCGGGGCTGCTCGCGCAGGAGGGATACCAGGTCACGTCGCTGAAGCGCGGACGGTGGGAAGTGCGCGGCGCTCCCGGAACGGGAAAAAGCGCGCACAGCTTCGCTAATGATAACGAGCTTTGGCGGTGGGCCTACATGCTCGTCATGTACGGCGGCGACTCGGCGCAAGCGCAGTTGAGTGCCTCGGTGTAATCGCGCAAGAAAAACTCGAGGCTTCTTTACCCTGGGCCTAGCGCTTGGCTCACGAAGCGCCATAACTGGGGCGCGTCCGGACTGTCTGGCGCTTTCGGCGCGGCTGACGACAAAATACGAGACCAGACCGATAGACATCCAACAGGCGCAACGCACGCCTCAGACGCTGAAAACGACTCGTCGGATGCTGGCAGAGTATCGCGAACTATCCAGATCGTGCGGGCTTGTAATTCATTTAAGCTTTACTTTCGATGAGCATCGACCAAGGCTTGATACTTGCCTCGGGCCGTCTCAAGGTCAGCCGTCACCTTACCTAACTTGTCCTCTGCTTGATGGAGTTGAGTGGTTACTTTATCGGTTTCTTTCTTAAGATCATCTTCAGCCCCCGCCATTTTGCTCTCTTTTTCGGCCAGAGAGCGTTCCGCGACTTCGACAGCGGCAGCGCCCGATGTCTCAGCGGCCTCAGCGTCCTTAATAGTCGCGTAAGCAACAATGATGTTCTTTTGCAGATCGATAACGGCATTATTCACTTCGATCGTTGCCTTATTGACTTCGCGATTTGATTCAAGAGCCGAAGCGGCTAGTCCCCCACCTACCAGTACAAGAGCTACCCAAAGTGCTTTCGTCAATTTCTTCTTTTGTTGTTCGACGCCCCCTAGCATTGTTTGTCGGGCATCTTTCATCGATTCATTTAACTGTGATATTGAGTTTTCAATTGATTTATTGAATCGCGTCATTGAGGTTTCAATTCGTGTGTTATTGTCGGACTCTAGCTTCGCCAATTTTTCGTTGGCCTTCTCGTCGACCAGTGTGAACTTTTTGTCTATTTCTTTCTGAATGGCTTCTGTGATCTCGCTCAAATGACACGCTCCTTTTCAAGTACGATATTCTGGCTCAGGAGCGCGGGTCCGCAAACACTCTTCGGCGACAGAATCGCCTCCGAGCCAGTACAAACGGAATTCTCATTCGAACCGCAATTACCAGACCCTCAACTCGTCAGGGCTCGACTCGGCAACCAACCTTGCGCACGCTGACACCGGAGATTCTGGAAAGCGGCGCTAATTGTTCTTTCAACACAAACCTGTCGCGGCGGTAGTACGATTCCCATACTATTGAGCCATCCGGGGAACGCACAACTCTCGCAGGTCCGTCAGAACGATTGAGCAGACCGTTTTCATAATACTGCTCATGCGTTCCTTTCGCACTACGTTCAATCAGCGCAGGGCCGTCTTGGCAGTCCAACTTGCATCCACGTTCCTGAAGCCACGCAACAAAAGCCTTTGCAGATGGACTTATCGTCTGCAATTCCCACAGTTCTGCTTCATGTAAGATTTGCTCTGAAGCTGCATAGCTGGCTGTGACATCGGTGTCGTTTTCTTTATAGGACACGACAATGTGTAACTTTGGATCTCCGGACATATTGCCCTCATCTGATCGAGCCCCTCGCGATGAAAGGCTTCCTACCTTCATTTTGCCACGTCATTTTGAAAGTAATTCCAATTTTTTCGATTCGATGCGAAAAAGCAATAAAATTGCGCGGAATCTTAATGATTGGCGCATGTTTCTCCCTTTCGGAAAGCCTGCTGGCCATCTCGGGCGCGTCCTGGGGCCGATTCCGGCCCTCTCCCCCTTTACCCGGACAACTGGATTGACCGGAACTTGTGTACGGCATAACGGGGCGAGTGCTATGCTTCAGGAAGCGAAGATGCCCGAGTTATTCCAGATCGAAACCCAGCCTTCGAACGTCAGCGCCGTGCCGTGCGCACCGGTGCGCCGCTCTGCTGCGGTGTTCTGGCTTCAGGGAATTACCCTCGTATGGATGTTGGTCGAGTGCGGCTTGTCGCTCTACGCGGCAGCGGCGGCACATAGCCCCGCGCTGCTCGCATTCGGATCCGATAGTTTCGTGGAGCTATTGTCTGCGGGAGTCGTTCTTTTGCAGTTCGTACCTCAAGTTTCGATTTCCGAACATAAGGCGGCTCGCGCTGCTGGCGCTCTGCTGTTCGTTCTCGCTTTTATTGTTTGCGTCACGGCGATTGGTTCTTTGGCGTTGCACCTGCGCCCTGAAATAAGCCGCCTCGGCATCGGTATCACCCTGGCTGCTCTGATCGTAATGCCCGTTTTGGCTAAGCTGAAGCGCGAGGAAGCACGACGCACCAACAATGCCGCTCTCGCTGCCGATGCCGTGCAATCGGCGACGTGCGCTTATCTGGCCGTTATCGCCTTGGCTGGCCTGACGTTAAACGCACTTTTCCATATCGGTTGGTTTGACTCACTTGCCGCACTGGCAGCCATACCGTTGCTCGTGAAGGAAGGTCGCGCTGCTTGGCAGGGTAAAGCTTGCGGTTGCTGTTGAGTTTTCCTCCGGTCGATTCGAAGTGATGATCCACTGCCTGTTTTTCTCACCATAAACTAGGGAATCCGTCGCATGCAGGTCAGCAAAGGCGCGCTAGTGGCGTCGCTCGAATTTTCCCGTCTCTCTGTGGCGACGGCCGAGGATCTCGATCGTATTGTGCTCTACTCTGGCCGTGATTCTCCGCCATTGGGCGGTGTTCGCACCCTCCCTTGTCGCCAAGCTACTTTCTTGTGCGCCCAGCTTTGGGCGCACGCGCGCGCCGCTTTGCAGCGCGCGGAACTTGCCGCGCCTCTGGCGCGGCCCAATAGTTCCTTTTTTCAGGTCGGTATGGCTCCGATGGTTCTTCCAAGGCTGATCAGAGCGGCGACCATGGGGTTTTCGAGGTGCAGGACGGTGGTTTTGGGCGGTATCTTAAGAATCTTTTCTTGGGGGTGTAGAGTTCGAAGGGGATTTTCCGACTCACAGTTTCTGGATGATGTTGCACATGGGAGAGGATCGCGGAACAGGTAGGCGTTGCTGACACGAATGTACTTCCAGCTTCCCTTCATAAAGATTTTGTCGAAGCGGTGCGCCCAATCGAGGATGCCGATTGCCTCCAAGATTTTGATGGCCTCATAGACGGTATCCCGGCAGCATTCCGCCTTCTCGGCAATGGTCTCGTAGCTCGGAAAGCAATGACCGGTGCGATTGTTATGGAAACCCCAGAGCATCGTTTTCAGCACACGAAAAAAGGCCCAGGTGATGGGACCTTGATGCTGACCTTCGCGGCGGTGCTTGGCATTGTAGCCTTTGGCGTACGCGAAGATGCGGGCTTTGGCATTTCCGTCGAGCGGAATGCCCCGCTTCTCGCGAAAGAGTTTTTCGCGGGCAGGGCGGGGGGACGGGTGGAAAACAGGCATGGGCTCTCCATTACGGTTGAAGGAACAACCGCCCGGAGAGGCTGAATTTTGGCGCGAGTCCGCCCGTTGCAAGAATCACTCTTGCCAACGTCGGGAATTTAGGGGATTCTCGTGATTGGAAACGCTCACGAGATCCCCGGCCTCTAGCCGATATGCAGCCCGCCCCCAAGGCGGGTTTGCTATTTCTGGGTCTCTGATTTTCTCCAGAAGAGTTGCGGGACGCGCGGGCAATTGCGCCCGCACAACAACACAGCCTGCCCGAGATTCTTGATCCAGTCGAGACGCAAGATGTGCGGGTCTGTGTGCGATTTTCCGCGTATGCTCGCGGGCCGGAGCTTCCGCGAAGAGGTGAAAAATACTGAAGCCGCCCAGGCAAACCTGAGCGGCTTCGAATGCTACCCCTACACATGGCAGGGAAGACATCAGAGCGGCCCCGGCGCGAAGCCGGGGCCGCCAGGCGTTTAGAACTCAGAGGATTCCGCGTTCTGCTGCGGACGGCTCTTTCTCGGCTGAGGATTCCAGTCGAGCCGGTAGCCAACCTTCTCGCTCTTGACCACTACCGGATAGATGGTGCCGCCGTGGAAAGTCGGTTCGCTGAGCTTGACCGAGATGTACGCATTGCCCTGCTTGGACGTTTTGGTCCAGGCCGCCCCAGCCTCGAAGCCGCCGATGGTGACGCGGTAGTCCGGGCCTTTGTCGGTCGGGTTCTTGATCGGGTCGAACGTGATCTTCATGCCGTTCAGAGAAGGAAGAATAAGCGTACCCGTGAAGCCGCCGTCTTTCTTGGTGAGATTTGCAATCGTAGCCATGTGATGTTCCTTTCGTGTTTGTGAGGCCGCCCAATGCGGTCTCGACATGAACCGTCCATTTCACGGACTGGCGCGTGTACACAAAACCTGTAAGGGCCGACAGGAATTTTGAAGCGAAGCGTCGCGAGGAATGCGCCCGCCGGGGACCCGAACAGCTTGCTGTGTAGGGAACGCGGGCGCAGGGGAAAATTTTTGTTTATACGCGGCATCGCTCTTGCGACTCGGTCCCTTGAAATAGGTTCAAAGTGTCGAGGCTGCAATTGGTGGTGCGTGCTCATAAACAGGCTCGAAAGGACATCCATGGCCTTTACGAATTGCACAGCGAAAAAAGGGAGACGGTGATTTGCGGGGCAGGATTTTCGCCCGCTCGGCGCGGCAAGAAGGCACGGTCGGCCCCCCGCAAGAATCTGACGGACAAATAGCGGGCCGGGCTACGCGGTGTCACGAAGAGGTGGCGAGGGCTGGGGGCTGGGCATGGGTGAAAACGTTCGAGCGGGGTAGTGCTCACAGCTCGGTCGCGCTCAGCCTTTCCACGGCGGCACTATTTATCCCAAGAGCGGGAAGTTGGATACCTCCTCGACCCTCAGCCGGAAAGAGATGCCGCTTTTGCAAAACGCGAAGCATCGGTTCTAACGCCGGCGACGGCCCTCGTGCCGGAGTCGGTGCTCTGAAGACGCGACCGGGAAGGATTGTCTGAAAACGAGGCCGCCTACGAGCGGGCCCCGGCAGTGCGCGTCGTCTCCACACGTTTGAAATCACAGTAAATCCAGCGGCCTAATTCGAACGAAGCGCACCTCCCATCTGTATCGTTACATTTTGGGAAGATATTTTAATATTGACTGGTTATGGAACTTTTAGTAAAGCAACAATGCTCTAGTTCATAGGCTATTTGGAGGTTCAAAATGAAAAGTGGAAAGACGTCCAGGATTCTGGGATTCCAACTTGCTCCATTTGCGCTCTTGATGATCTCTACGTTTGCGCCATCTGGGTCGCCAGCCAAGAATCTTTCCTTTGATATTGCAACAGCACTCGTTGGGGTGAGCCTGATTCAGGTCGCTCGCCAGGAAATAGGCAACAGGAAGCACTCGAAGGACGGCCCGCCTCCCGCTCCGTGAACGAACCTTTGGAGACCGCTTCACGCGGCACCGGCAGCGCGCGGCCAAGAGCGTGGAGCCGGACGCGTTGCCGCCGCCTTCTTCGCTTAGCGTCCACCCGCAGTAGAAAAATTCGCACTGCTGAACCTTCGCCGCAACCAGGACGTTGTGATGTATACTCAGCATACTTATGAGCGGACTGAAAAAGCTGCTTGCAGTAACCGGCTTTTTTGTGGTTTCCCTTGGGGTTGCTGACGGCCTGTGGACGCCCTCGAAGGGGGGCGATTTGATCAAGAGCACGACTCCCATGGAACTGATCGTCCCAGGCTTGGGTGCCATGACAGCCGCAATAACTGGGCGCAAAAACAAGAGAGACGACGAGTGAACAACAAGCCCATATTGGCTCAGGCTGTCGCCTTTGCGGCGTTGCTCGCTCTCGGTGGATTGGTACTAGCCTTAGTTCAAGTCTGGAAGATGCCATGGGTGATTCCGACGACGCTGTATGGGCTGGTTTTCTACATGGCATGGGGCCGGTTTTTCGAGGGTGGGGATTTTGCCAATAATGGTCTGGAAAATTCAGATGACCGTTCGTGGGGCAAGGCGCACGTTCGTAAACGGGAGATGCCCATGGAATCTTCCTCCGGCGAAACCGAGAGCAAGTCTTCCGATTAGCTGGTAGTCCGGCAACGCGCCGCTTCATGCAGCGGCCCCGGCAGTGCCGGTCGTCTCCACGCGGCGAGAGGCGGTCAGGAAATGCTCCCCGTCAAGCTCGATGCCGATGAAGCGGCGACCAGCGTTTCGGGCCGCGACGAGGGTGGAACCTGATCCGCAGAATGGGTCGAGGACGATGCCGTCCGGTTTGCAGAAGGTACGAATGAGCGGCTCTAGCGGCTGCGTCGGCTTCTGTGTCGGGTGAAGTCGGTTTCGCGAGTAAGGAAAATCCATCACATCCGCGAGCGGATCGGCGGGCGGTGCAACATCGCCTTTGGCGAGAAGATAGGCTTGCTCGTGCTGATAGCGCATGAAGCGGACGGATGAGGCGTATGACTTGCGAAAGACGATGTGCCCCACGATTCGCAACCCCGCCGCGCGCCAAGCGGCCATGAAGAGGTCGATCTTGTTCCAGCCGTAGAAGCTGACGCAGAAGGATTCGTCTTTCAGGACGCGATGCATTTCCGCAAAGGCGGGTTGGAGCCAGAGGTCGTTGTCGTCGTTCGTGACGCGGCGTCCGGAGCGGTCGCGATAGTTCACAAGATACGGCGGATCGGTCAGGATGAAATCAACGCTCTCGGATGGCAGGCCAGCCATAAGCTGGACGCAATCGCCGAGCATGACGGTGTTGAGGACGTTGAAGATTTTCATATAATTCCCTTTCGGTTTTTGAGGCCGCCACGCTGGAGCCTCGACGGCGAGGGACTTACAGCCGTGCGGCGTGGGGTCACATCGGGATTCGCGGGGAACCGGAACGCAACAAAATCTGCCGCAGGCAATTTTGTCTGCGTTATGGGCGGAAGACCGATTGACCCAATACAAGCGACGCACGGCTGTATGATTTGTCACAAATCGAGGCCCTGGGGCGGCCTGATGGGGAATTCCTGCGTTTCTAAACGACTGTCGAGGGGCTACGAGCGCAGCGATCAGCGTTCACACCAGGAAATGCACTCCGTCAAGTGTGACACCAATTGAGCGGTGACCGACGGTGCGGGTTTTCGAGCGGTCAAATGGCAGGATCGCTTCAATAGCCTGCAAAGTTTTCCGCGCGGATGTCGTCATCATTAATTCCGGCTTTATTCAACATCTCGTGCAAGCCTTTCACCATGGCTGGCGGACCAGCAACATAATAGATGGGCGATGCTGCCCCCTTCAAATGCCTTCCGAGCATCCCTGGATCGATCAACCCGGTTTCGCCGTTCCAAGGTTGGTGCGATTTCTCCATTTCAGTCATGCTGGCAATTAGCTTGTACTTCGGATTGTCTTTTTCCAAGCGGTGAAGCTCCGCGAGGAACGGCGCATCTTCTGGCCGCCTGTTGGAATAGAAAAGGACAATGCGATTCGGCAACTTCTCCTTCGCTGCCCAATGGACAATACTTCGAAACGGCGTGATTCCAATCCCGCCTGCGAGGAATACAGCCGTTCGCGTAAAATCATTCTGAAGAATAAAATCTCCGGATGGCCCTTCGATCTTCACAGCGGTCCCAAACGGCATCGTCCTCAACACGTGTTTGAACGCCGTATTGCGCATTCGCGTGGCAACCAGCAAGGTTTCTTCGTGAGGGGCGCTCGCGATCGAAAAACTGCGCACATTTCCTTCAGAATCCGTCTCCGAAGGAGCTAGCAAGGTCATATCGAGATACTGGCCGGCCTTGAATGCCCATCCTGATGGCTTTTCGAACCGAAAGGCCATGGTCCCTTCCGCAACTTCCTTGCGATCTTTCAGTTTGCATATGAAACTTGGTGCCGCCGCCGCAGTGCTCATGATTGGTCTCCTCCCGATGCGTGCCTCGATTGATTCCCGTCTGCGGTTCCTTCGGGGAACTGCCAAACCACGTGAATCAGATCCCCGCTTCTTGGCTGAAATATTGGAAATCCTCCCGCCATCCGCCTTGGCCCTGGCCAATGGTTTTGTAATCCTCGATGAACTCGATTGCGCGGATGTACTTCACCATCGTGAATCCAAGCTGCGTTTCAACGCGAAGCCGGAGCGGCGCTCCGTGCAAAAGCGGCAGCGGCTGACCATTCATTTCGTAGGCCAGAATCGTCTGCGGATCTTCCGCCAGCTCCAGGCGAATCGTGCCATAGAAGAATCCCGGTCCTTGGGCGTGCGGCTCCGATGTGGATTTATTATCCAACGCGTGAAACAGAATGTATCGTGCGTTGGAAAGAGGATGGCAGAGTCCCATAATATGATGCAGGGACACCCCTCCCCACTCCGCCACGCCGGACCAGCCCTGGATGCAACAGTGCTTGGTAATTTGTATTTGTTTCGGCATGGCGCGAAGGTCAGCCAGCGTCAGGCTCAAAGGTGTTTCGACCAATCCTCCGATCTCCAGTTTGTAATTCGCAAAGTGTTGAGCCGCCATTGCCAGGTAACTTTCCTCTTTTGGGGGTCGGCCGTTGACCCAGAAGTATGGCGAGATGTCCGCATGTGAGTAATGCTGCGCGGACACCTCGTGGCCGAAAAGCAGTGTGCGCACCAGATCGGTGATCGACTGCGTAGCCTTCTGGACGAAGCGCGGGCGGCGGCGCGAACATACGGTTGTCACCACGTGGATGATCACTATGCCGGTCAACCCGGACAGCCAGAGCACAAGAGCAAGCGTCAACTGCGGATCGTGCGTCTGTCCGAGAACAATAAGCGCCAGCTCTCTCCTGAAGCCATGCAGCGCCACGATCGTGACGTGTCCGATGAAAAATACAATGAATGAGCAAAGAGCCAGGAAATGCAGACTCCGTGCGGCCTGCCGTCCGTGAAAGATTTTGATATACCACGGAAACCGAGCGGCCACGGCTGGGGACATCGCTACTCCCGTCGCGATGCTGAACGGTGCAAGCAGGAATATCACTGCCGCATAGCTCAACTGCTGTAGTGCGTTATATCCTCCCGGCGTTTCCACGACGTGGAAGCTCAGATAGCTAAGCATTGCATGCCATGCGTCCGGGACAATCTGCCAGGAAGTCGGGATCAGTCGCTGCCACTCCGGAGTGACGAAGAGCATCAGCACGTATGTCATGCCTGTCAGCAGCCACGCGAAGTCCGCGAGAAAGTGCCAGTGCCGTCCGAGACCTAGATTTTCGTGGCCTGGCAGGGCAATCGCGGACGGGAATGAGGTTTCCTCGTCACTCGCCGTCCAGAGCCGGTCCTCAAGTCGCTTCTTCTTCGTGAACTTGACCCATTCGCTGCCCGGCGTACAGTGGTCGTTCCAGTAAAGTCTCGGATGTGCGCTCAAGATCTCAAGACCGCTCCGAATGAGAAGCGACAGGAGAAGGAAATTGAAGAAGTGCGCCGCCCGCAGCCACAATGGATAATCAAGAGGCATCTTCGGATCAGACCTTGCTTTTTGCAATCTTTCGGAGAGCCGAACCTTTATGCATCGCCAGGTGGTCCGTCTTATTGCTCTTTATCAAATACTGCGGCTCTTCCTTCGAAGCGTGAACCGTGTAACCCTTGAATGTGATTTCCGAGGTATGTTTTTTCTTAATCGTCCCCCGGACACGCCCGGCTTCCGAGTTCCATGCAACATGGTCTCCCACTTTAAAATCGTCTGTCATTGGCGTTATCTCCCCTTGCTCTATTCTTTGTGTTCAGCAGGATAAGTGACCTGCGTTCCTTTCACCTGCCCCCAAGGTGTAAGCGTGTGAGATCGTGTACGAATGGCGCTTGTGATTTCTCGCACGTCAATCCCTCGCGCCAGCAACGCATCCGCTATCAGGGAGCGATGACAGCGCCAGGGAACGGCCTCGGCGCACATAATTGTAATCCTCTCTGATTTCGCAAGCGCTATCAAATCGTCCAGATTTTTCAGGAAGTCAGGCGTCTGCATATAATCGGCGAAGCCACGGAAGCTTGCGTTATGCCAGCCGATGTTAAGGGAGTCCCGGCGCGCATGTCGAAAGCCGCCCAGTCCTGGCATGTACGTGTAATGAAGGCGAGCGGAATGCAGATCAGGAGATAACTGGCTTCGGTTGAATTGCGGATTGTGCCGCGAACGTGGGACGGTGCGCACATCGACTACGCGCTTTACCTGATGTGCTTTCAGAAGGTGGATGAACTCCTTTACCGGGCGGGTGGAGTGCCCGATGGTCATGACAATCAGCGGTGTCCGTGATGCACGCTCCTTCATGCGAGATATCCATTCTGAGCCGCGAATAATACCAGATCCGCGATGTCCGCCTGCCGTCTCATTTCAGCTCGCCGACCTCGTCAAGACCTTGCAGCAGCATGTGGAAATACACCATCCCGGCATAGGGCTCCCAGTTCCTAGTTGCCCTCGCGACCCCGTCGTAATCCAGCGGTTCATTGCGTCCCAGCCATTTGGCGAGCCTGTTCCGAGCGCCGACATCGTCACCGGGAAACACATTAAGCGGCTCCAATCCGCGGAGCAAGACGTATTCGGCCGTCCATCTGCCGACACCTCGAAGTTCCAGTAACGATGCAATAACTGCTTCGTTGTCCATCTTTTCCAGAGAAGCGAAATTGATTCGGCCGCTAACGATGTTGTCCGCAAGTTCAAGAAATGCGCGCGTTTTGTTGTCGCTAAAGCCTAATTCTCGAATTGTGTCTGGCGCAAGTTTAAGCAGATCCTCTGGGCGCGGGAATGCGTGGTTGGTTTCACCGTCTTGCTTCAAACTCAACCCGCAGGCACAAGCCATGCGGCTGAGCATCCCCAACCCCACTGTAAGGGACAACTGCTGGCAGGCAAACGCATTGGCGAGCGTCTCAAAAATAGTCGGAAAACGTGGCGGTTTTACGCCCCGAAACTTCTCCACCAATAACAGCAGTTTCTTGTCATGGCTGGCCATCCGGTAGAACGGCGCCAAGTCTACGCGAAGCCCGAGCATTTTTTCTACCAGGGGTTTTGCTTTCTCTTTGAATTCAGGGCGTAGTCCTGGGCCGGTAAGGGTCACCTGCAGCCGAGGGGCGTCACAGGACCCGCTCTGCCTGACCGCAACTTCGATCGGTACATCATCAAACGGCAGCAATCGTCGATAGGTTGCGCCGTCCCAGCGATCTACCCTGTTTTGGCTGCGGCGCCGGAGAGCCCATACCGTAAAATCCAGCCGAAACGGCGCAATCGGAACGATGGGGAATGTGAGCCGATCCACAAAATTCATGTCGCTTTCTTCTGGTTGCCGTTTTTGGCCTTGTTATTGTGAAGCAGGGATTCCATTGTAGCCTCCTTAAAGTGCTGAAGAGAAGACATCCGCGTCTTGCAGCACAGGGATCATCCGGCTTTCTTGCCTAAAATGCCTTCATTTCTTAGGTACTGGCGGCGGTTCCCCTCTCGGATCTTGCGAGGTTTGAACAACAATGGGCATTTCCCGCTTGCCCTGCGCCTGCTGCGAATTCATCTCTGTCCACCTCTGTCGCCGTCACGATCTCGTCTTACCGACTCGCTTGTATCAACACGGGCTGCATTACCCTCTACTCAAGACTGGGCGATTGCTCCCTTACCTTTTTCCGTCAGCGCGTAGAAATCACTACCGCACTCGTCCAGCATACCCGCGCGGGTCAATTCGTCGATGGAGTCGAGCACGCCCCACCGTTCGGTTGACTCGTTGCCTGCCGCTTCGAATAGCGCGTGGAGGTCCAGCCGATCCTTCCCCATTTCTGCGAATAATTGCAACACACGCGAAGAGAGCGACTTCATTGTGAACCTCGATAAGTTACCTTGGTCAACTGCGCGCCCTTCCGTCGCACCACTTAAGAGTCCAGGATAGTGCTCGCGGTGAGCGTAGGATGTGAGAGTCTGCCCTCCTATTTCTGTTTATCGCGGGGAATCCTCTTCCGGCGCGTTTCCCTTTGTTTCCGACGGCCACGAGAGCGTCAGCAGAAAGGCGCTGTCCTCGGACGCCTCCACATCGTGAGGCACGCAATGATCGAGGGCGAGCAAGTGCCCGACAGGGAGATCCACCACCCGTCCGGGCAGGTGAAGCCGGATATGACCTTTAAGCGTGTGCACGGAGATTCTGCCCGCCGCCGTGTGCTCGTGCATGCGCGTATTCGCCTTCATAGCGATAAGCACAATGCGGAGATCCGGGTACTTTACAAGCGTCTTCGAACTTCGCCCGGTAGGGTGTAGCCATGCTTCATCCCGGTGCAGTTCGTCGAGTTCGCTTGCTAGGCCAAATTGGAGCACTGATTCGCTTAGCGTCCCGTCAATAGACTCGTGTCCGACGGAGCGCGGCTGTGATTCTTTTCTCTGCGGTTGTGCCATGGTGGTTCACCTCTGTCTCCATCCTGATTTGCCGGCTCGATTGCTCGGTCTCCGTGCCCCAAAGATCTACACAGACTCAGCGGCGTTTCTTCTACAGCCTTGCACTGGGTTCCAGCAGTACTTGCCCGACATTGCCACGCATGAACATTTTAGACACTGGGAAAAAGCGCTTCCGTGCAAAAAGGAACACATTTCAATATGGGGCACAGTGTGGAAACCGCAGGGTGGGTGCTCGCCGCACGGGCGTAAGCACCAGCTCACGCGACGAGCCTCGAGATCGTGCTGTGGCTGACATTGTAGCTGCGGGCAATTTCCCGCATCGGCTCACCCCGGTCCCTACGTTTGATAGCCTCGCGCTGCTGGTGCGTGGTCAGTTTTGGCTTCCGCCCCATCTTCACACCGCGCGCCACGGCGCGCGCCCTGCCCTCGCCTGTCCGCACGCGGATCAGCTCGCGCTCGAATTCGGCCAGGCCGCCTATGACGGTCAGCATCAGGCGGCCGTGCGCCGTCGTGGTGTCGGCCCATGCGTCACCGAGAGAGCGGAAACCGGCCTTCTTGCCGGTGATCGTGGCGAGGATGTTGAGAAGGTCGCGGGTTGACCTGGCTAACCGATCAAGCTGCGTCACCGTCACCATGTCGCCGGCGGCGAGCTGCTCAAGCAGGCGTCGGAGCTGCGCTCGTTCGGTCTTGGCTCCGCTCACAACTTCCCGGAACACCTTTTTACACCCGGCCTTGCTCAGTTGGCGCACCTGGGCGTCAACGCTCTGGCCGTCTGTCGATACCCGCGCGTACCCGTAAATCATGGCGGGATTCTGCACCGGATTTCTGCAACGGAAAAGCCCCGCTCTTTCAACGGGCTAATTTCGGTGCGTAATTCTTGAATTTTGCACGGGCGTATCAGTCCAGCTATAAGGACAAATCGTGCAGCCCTCCCTTTCCCCGCCTCGAACCAGCCGAGCCGCTCAGCCAGACGCATCCGCCCCGAGGATTTCTAAGACCTGTGGCTGACAAACCGTATCGCGGCGAGCGCCGAATGAGGATAAGCGCAAAGCGCAACGGCCAGGTGGAATGTGGCTTGACTTTACCACACGTGTGGTAGATACTTACCACATGTTGAACCTTCACTCCAAGACGCGGCAGCGGCTTCTGCGGTATTATTTCACAAACCCGACCGCGCGCCTACATGTGCGGGACCTGGCGCAGCGGCTCGACGTTGATCCATCCAATCTTTCAAAGGAGCTTCGCCATCTCGAAACCGAAGGACTCTTCATCTCGGAAACGAGCGGGCGCCAGAAGTATTTTCGTCTCAACCGAAAATATTCCCTCTTTGCCGAAGTCCGTCGCATCGTCGAAAAAACGATCGGAGCCACACCCCTCCTCGCGGAATCCCTCCAGCGAATAGATGGGATACAGGAGGCTTATCTGTACGGTTCTTTTGCCCGGAACCAGCAGGACGTAGCCAGCGACATCGATGTCATCGTGATTGGTAGCCCGAAAGGAAGTGTTCTCGCAGGGGCCATCCGTGTCCTCGAACACCAACTTGGCCGCGAGATAAACTATACCGTGCTGACGCGGAAGGAATTCGACTCGCGCCGCGCCCGCAAAGATGCTTTTATAGGGGAGATCTGGAACAATGACCGCCTCGCGCTCGTGAGTCCTGCATGAAGAAATCCAAATCACACACAACGGATTGGCCTCAGATCGACCGCTTTCTGGAGAGTGCCGAAAAACGGCTTTCGTCCGCACGCAAGATACTCGAATTTGACGAGGAGGCTTGCCTTCAGCAAGCCTATGAAGCGATGCTGCGTGCATCGCTGGCCTTCATGTTCAGCCACGGCTTGCGGCCGCGCAGCCAGCCTGGCCACCACATCGTGATTATCGAATTCGTCGGGCAACACCTCGGCAAGAAACACGCCGGACTGCTAACCGTTTTTGATCGTCTGCGCCGCAAACGCAATACAGCGCTCTACGATGACACCGGGTTCGTTTCACGGCATGACGCCGAAGAAGCCATCACCACTGGCGCGACTACCTCGCGGTGATTGGCGCGGACATTGATGTCCGCAGGCCCAAAGCCTGAAATGCCAAGAATTCGGCCCTGAAGTTGGAAGGCTACGCGATCGCGCCGTGCTCGGCGTTCTCGCCTACACCGGCGCGCGCGTCACCGTCGTTGCTCATCGACGTTTGCCCGCCAATCCCGACATCCGTCACGCGGACCCCACCCCAGCCGGATGCTTTCGACAAGGGACATATTCCCAGGTAGAATCCACGGCGAGGTTACCCTATGATTCATTGTTTTCCGACTACTCCGTTTGCGAATTCATGGATTGAGATCCTCACTTTCGTGGCGCTCGTTGTCTATGCGGTCTTCACGCGCAAGATATGGCGTGCGGCCGATGAACAGGCAGAAGCCCTTCAGAAACCATGCGTGACTCTTGCGACTGCTCGCCGAAACGACGATGAGGCGACGTTAAGCGACGACGAGGGAAGTCGCGAGGTGGGTATATTTAAGCCGGATGGATGGGTCGCAGTCCGCAACATCGGCTCGGGACCAGCGCTCAACGTCCACTGGTACTTTGAGCCAGTTAACCCGCCGCCCGGACAGAACGTCCCCACCCAGGACGGCGAGATTCCCCATCTGTCGCGAGAAATTTCTCGCGTACGAAGAATGCAGATTCCCATGCATGGGAGCGAGGTTAAGTTCCGAAATTATTATTTTCGGGCTACCTACGAGAGCCTTTCCGGTGCTCTCTATGAAACTAGGATAAGGCTCCAAGAAGGTGTGCTGAATCGCATTTCCTTTAGGAGCGTCGGGCACGCTGCGCGAGCAAACCTTCGGGGCAATCTGTAAACCAATCAGGCAACATTTAGTTGCGCGCGGAGCCGGAGTGCGCTCACAATCGACGCCCGGCAAAGACACCGCGATCGGGGATCGCGAAGCATCCCATCGCGCATCCTAACCGGAGCGTGCGCTGCCTGCTCGAAAGCCGTGCACCCTCGGGGACTTTTCCACAGAATAGGAGAAAACGTGTGTCCGCCAAGCGTTTTGCCTGACGGCAGGATGACTCTTTGCTGTTCCGTGCGATGGGCGCGATCTTCACTTTGCTCCAGCAGCCAAACGACACCGGCACCTGCTAGAATCGTGATCGACCATGGAGCCTAAATTCATCGGACAGAGCTATGAAGTTTTGAGCGTGCTTGGCCAAGGCGGCTTTGGTATCGTTTACGAAGTCTACTCGCAGGACACCGGGGGTTTCTATGCTCTAAAGTCCGTGAAAGAAGAATACAAAGGCGACAGCGAAAGAAAGGAATTATTCCGTAAGGAAGCATCGGTCTGGATCGCTCTCGATCGTCATCCTCATATTGTTCGCGCCTTCTGGGTGGATGAAATTGGAGGACTCCTGTGTATCGTCATGGAGTTCGTGCACCCCAACGAGTCAGGGCTGAGCTCCCTTGGAGATTACCTTAGGGAGCGACCACCTGATCTCGCCCAAAGCCTCCGGTGGGCGATTCAATTCTGTTACGGCATGGAGCACGCCTACTCGAAGGGCCTCCGCTGTCACAGGGACATCAAACCAACAAATATCCTCATTGAAGGCCAAGACGGGATGCTCAAGATCTCGGACTTCGGCCTTGCGGGGGCCCTGAAAGGCAGAGACGGCTGGTCCGGGACCGGTCGGGCCGCTTCACTGAACTCCGGAGGTCACCCGGCAACGACGCTGCACGGGGGTGCGAAAGGGACCGTGACACACATGTCCCCTGAGCAGTTTTTCGACGCCGCATCCTGTGACGAGCGGAGCGACATCTATAGTTTTGGCGTCGTGATGTATCAAATGGCCACGGGTGGGTTGCTGCCGTTCCTCGCCGCTCTCCCCAGGGGAGACTCGATAGAGGAGCAAATCCGTTTTATACTCGCGATGCGAGAGCTTCATTGCAACGCCAGAGTTCCGAAGCTTAGGTCTCCACTCTTTCCCGCCATCCTCCGCTGCATGGCGAAGAGACCGATCGAGAGATTCCCCACCTTCTCAGAGCTCCGCGCGGATCTCGGGCGTGCTCTCTATCGCGAAACCGGTGAGAGAGTTTCCCTGCCGCCGCCGAAGAAATTGGAGGCGACGGAATGGGACAACAAGGGCATCAGCTTCAACGCGCTGGGACGACTTGAAGATGCGCTGAGTTGCCATGATCGGGCCCTCGCCCTGAACCCTCGGTCAGCAGGTGCGTGGAGCAACAAGGGGATCACCCTCCTAATGATGAATCGCTTGGCGGAGTCCACAGAGTGCATCGACAGGGCTTTGCAGATCAACCCGCTGTTCGCGCTGGCGTGGACAAATAAGTCGGCTGCGCAACACGACCTCGGCCAGCTAGCCTCGGCGCTTGAGTGCGCAAACAGAGCATTGGAAATCGACCCGACTCTGGTGGCCGCGTGGAGAAACAAGGCTCTTGTCCTGTCCGATTTTGGCCAGCACCAAGAGGCCTTGCAGTGTCTAGACCGAGCGTCCCAGATCAGGCCACCCGACGCAGATTTTTGGAATAGCAAAGCAACAGTGCTCAAGGAACTCGGACAAGTTGGCGATGCAATCATTTGTCTCGACCGCTCAATCGAACTCAATCCCCGGCACCGACTGGCGTGGTCAAACAGAGCGAAGTACCTTTGCAGACTCCGGCGCTTCGCGGAAGCCCTGGACAGTTTTGACAGAGCGGTTGAAATCGAACCGAACCAAGCTTGGATGTGGGAAAACAGAGCGGTTTGCTTGCATCAATTGGGAAGGCACTGCGAGGCAGTTGAATCCTATGAGAAGGCCCTCCAGATAGACAATAGGCTTGCGCATGCGTGGGCAAACAGAGCAGTTTGCCTCATAGAACTCGACCTCAACGAGCCCGCGCTGCACTCGGCGGAGATGGCCCTTAAATATGATCAAGGCTTTGCTATTGCATGGTGGTGCAAGGGAGTCGCGCTGCACCGCCGCCATTCATACGACGATGCCATAGCCGCATACGATCAGGCCCTTAGAATTGATCCGGCGTACGCCTCCGCGTGGATAGACAAGGGATGCAGCCTAAACTTCCTGGACCGGTATAAGGAAGCTGTCGCGTGTTTGGATAGGGGCCTCGAACTGAACCCGAGTCAACCAGTCGCCTGGTTTAACAAGGGGGCCGCATTCCATCACACGAGCCGCCTGAGAGAGGCAATCGAATGCTACGAGCACGCACTGCAGCTTTCCCCTCGATACTCAGACGTGTGGTGGAATAAAGCGCTTGCGGAAGACAAACTCGGAATGCCGATCGCGGCAACACGCTCGTATCAGGAGTTCATTGCCATTAATTCGAGTCAACCCTCCGACAAGACTGTACGCGCTACTGAGCGACTGCGAGAACTCACGGACGCAACATAAACCTACGGGATGTCACTCACCGGAACCGATCCCAAGGGTCCCAAAAGCGGTCGATACCTGTCTCGCAAAGCTTGTCACGCCCACCATTGTTTGGTCCGAAAGTCGATTCCGGGGGGCCAGTCCCTCTGGAGCCTTGCCAGGCCACCCGAATATTTCTTCACCAACGCATCCGTTTCGTGCAGCACATTGCAGGTCGTGGAGGACGATAATTCCAAGAAGTAGCGCCATTCTTCGCTGTTGAAATGGCCCGAGGCTAGCAATGATGCTTTTTCCTGGACAGTCTGAATCCCGAACAACGCTTCAGCCACTTCCTTTGACCTAGTCATCGCATCCCTCTCAGCCGGGATGTACCATGTCGCGTACTGGAGAACGGTTGAGTCCAGTTCAGGAAGCACGCTGCAGAGGAACGCATTTGCCTCTAGGACTCTGGGCATATCGCATCTCTGCACAAAATGCTGGAGCTCGTGGGCAAATGTCACAGCAAAAATAAAAGGATAGGTGGTCGGCGGTACCAAGGGGATGTAAATCAATGAATCATAGACTCCATCATCTGAGTCGAAGGGATCTGGCTCAAGGAATTGCGGCAACGAACCAGAGCCCTGCCAAGGCGTGTGAAGTCCGCGGGCGTCATGGTAGCCGAACCCTTCAAACCAACCAGACTTTTCGTCGTCGAAACCGCACAGGAGTCGTTTGTCCGGCAGATCGAACTGGTTCAGCGTGCTCTCGTAGCGCTCCTGCCAAAGAGCTTCGAGTTCTGCAGTTTTGAAGACCCGTTTTACCATTCGTGCCACTTGGGGCTCCCACACCTTGCCTCTGACGACTTCATCGCCGCGCATCGACGCACACCTGTCCCTTCCCTGCCCCAACGTGGGCCTTGAACCCATTGTTTTTTTTACAAGCAATCATTGCCGCATGATTAGATGCTTGCATGATAACGCGTAATTCCCCGCCCCTTGAGCACGAATCGGCAATTCCTTAGCCTGGCACAGGATGCAATGCCCGCTCGACGCTTTCGGGATCGCGCGCGATGACGGTGAGGTAGGCTTTGGCCGGCTGGTCCGGCTCAGAGCGGCCCTGTTCCCAGTGCCAAGAGGGATGTGGTAGCGCGCAGCAAACTCCTCCTGGGTCAGCGTGAGGGCGCGGCGGAGGGTTTTGACGCGCGGAACGGGGCGCGGTTGCTACGGCCGCGCATCGGTGAGCGGGGGGTTTTCATGGTCGCGGGCGGCAGCGGCTTCGATTTCCGCAGCACTCAGCGGAGCCAGGGGCGGAGTGTCCAGCGCTTCTTCGGTGCCGTCCGGTTTGATCCGGACAAGCCCGCCGCTACGGCGCATTTTCGCGATAGTAGTGCTCTTGCTCATTTTTTGTCGCCCGGCGGGCTGAGATGAATCGATAATCGGCTTTTCGATTGGGGCCAAGCATTGCGCCTCAACTGCAACCCCCGCTAATCATACAGGGCAGACTTTTGGCGCGAAAGATGCGGAGGGATGGAGACAAGAACCAGTGGAAAAGAACCTTGGGAGCACTATATTGTGCCTAATCAAGCATTTGATAGACAATGATTTATTGCTTGACTGATGTCGGGTTTTTGTCTATACTGAGTGTCGGGTTTTCGCAGGTGCTGCCATGCGTCGGCCGAAGACATTGCGCGAGAGGATTGAGAGTCGGATCGCCCGGAAGCGCGGCGAATACGTGTTCTTGCCGCGAGAGTTTCGGGATCTCGGCGGCGAGGATCAGGTTCTGCGCGCACTGCGCATTCTCGTGCGTGAAAAGCGCCTCGTGCGCCTCGGCTACGGGGTCTATGGCCGCGCGGTTGTTTCGCGTCTCTCCGGCGTCCCAATCCTTTACAGTCAGAGCGGATTTCTAGGCGCGGCACGGCAAGCCCTTACCAAACTAGGCGTGACATGGGAGCCTTCCGAAGCCGAACGCGATTACAACGAAGGGCGTTCGACACAGATCCCGCTCAATCCGGTTGTGCGGGTAAAGGGAAGATTTTCGCGTCGACTCCGGGACGGCAAACAGGAGCTGGTGCTTGCGCGATAAACCGTCTCTCCAGGATCTGCTCGAAGTTCAAAAGCAATTCGATCTGCCAAGTCCGGTCCTGGTCGAGAAGGACTGGCATGTCGTGACGGCGCTCGCGGCGATCAACGCCGCTGACGTGAAGCCGTTTCGCCTGGTGTTCAGTGGGGGCACGGCTTTGAGCCGGGCCCACCGTCTTATCCGGCGCATGTCGGAAGACATCGACTTAAAGATCGTATCGGACGAACCGTGCTCACGTCCGGAGCTGCGCAAATTGCGCGACATCGTCACCAGCGCCTTGTTGGACGCCGGATTTCAGTTTGATCCGGAGAATGCAGCACACCGCGATTCCGGTAACGCGAGCCGCTATACGGTCTATCGCTTGCCCTATCCGCCTCTAGTGACCGGTGAGGGGGCGTTGCGACCGGAAATTCAGATCGAGACAGCCGTTTGGCCGCTACGTCTACCATCCGTCGAACGGACCGTAACTTCTTTTTGGGCGGAGGCCTTTAAGCAGCCGCCAGAAGTGCCATCGATTCCTTGCGTGGCGCTCGTCGAGACGGTTGCGGAGAAGTTTGTAGCGCTGACCAGGCGCGCGGGCGCGGAACTTGCTGACGCTGGTGGCCCGCGCGACAAAACCCTCGTGCGCCATGTGTACGACCTGCATGTAGTCCGATCGCATTACGATCCGGCCGAGGTTATATCATTGGCCAGGGAGATCATGGGCGCCGATGTCGAGGCTTACGGCCATCAGTTTCCCGCATACCGGGAAAATCCGGTTGCTGAAACCGTGCGGGCGGTCGGAGGCCTCGCGACCGATGAGCGCTTTGCCAGTTACTATGCGGCGTTTCTGCGGGACATGGTGTACGGCGAAGCCCCTGATTTTAGAACGGCGCTTGCTACGGTGTCGGCATTGGCCGATGGCTTAAGAGAATAAAGGAACAGGCCCGAAGCGGCGAAACTCAGGAGCGGCGTGACCGCTCCTCGTAGCGAACGCAATGCGAAACTAAAATTATGCATAATATCCCCACGAATTTGGCCATCAAGCTAACGGAAAGAGAGAAAGAACTCGTTTCCCGGATTGATTTCAACCCTTCTGCCGGGGGGCATAACGCGGTTTCCTGGCAACCTGTCGCTGATGCCATGCACGAGTTGATGCTCTCGCTATTGCGCAGGAAAGCGATCCCCGAGCCGCGAATGAAGTTCTTCACTGATCCCGCATATTCTATTGGCGGACATGGTCTCTCGCGCCAACAGGTTTTCGAGAAGAATGGGACGTGCGGAGAGGCCGTCTTCCGCCATGGACATTTTGTAAAGTATTTGCACTATTTCATCTACGGCCCCGATCTCTCTCAATCGATCATCGACGATTTTCAGCAGAAGATTGCTGATTGCGGCGAGCCGTTCACGTCGAGCGATGCCCTCTCAGTCGGAGACTCGGCCCGGCAGATCACGCGTGCGCGCGGCTTGAACCCAAGCGATGCTGCGGAAGAATTTTACAAACTCGCCCTGGATTGCGGCTTGGATGCCGGCGACGCGCGCTTGATCCGGGATAGGGTCAAGAAAATGCAGCCCTCACGATGATCCCCATTCGCGACTTTCCATTCCCCCTTTCCGGCTTGTGAGGAACAGGTCCGAAGCGGCTAGGTTCAGGAGCGGCGTGACCGCAGTGCGCGCTGCACCGCCTTGGGATCACGCGCAATTACCTTGAGATAGGTGCGGGCTGGCTGGTCCGGGTCGGCCCTGCCCTGCTCCCAATCTCGCAGCGTACCGAGCGGAATTTGAAACCGCATAGCGAATTCTTCCTGCGTTAGCCCGAGCGCCCGTCGTAGCGTCTTTACCCGTGGCACAGACCGCAGCTTCGCGAAGTCGGCATCCGTGAGCGGCTGATTGTCTGAATCGGCCTTGGCCGCTGCCTCAACCTTTTTCGCCTTCACTCCCCTGCCCTTGCCACCAGGTTCATCAGAATCCCAAGCGTTCGAGGCCTTCACGTTCGCGTCTGGCGTCTTGCCATGATTTCAGGCGGCACATCCCGCATGGTTTCGAGGATCACGTGAGTGATACGCCGATGGCGGGCTGGACGTTTCTGTTCGGCGAGCTTCTGGAGCCATGCTTCAAGGGAGAGACCTTCTGCCGTCGCTTTTGCTTTCAGCGCCGCTGTCTGTTTATCGGGAAGCTTGATCATCGTCATCTGAAATCTCCCGCAGCCCTCGAAACAGCGCCGATTTTACGCCATTGATGGATTTTGTCACAGTGGTTCTGCGATTCATTGTGGGATTGGGTGTTCTCTGTGCAAGTCCGGAATAGGGCGGTTTCCCCCTTTCCGGCTTGCGCGGAACAGGCCCGAAGCGGAAAGCCGTCAAGGATGGCGACGCAGGAGCCACCGCGCAAGCGGCGCGCACTCGTCCTTGACGGGTTTGTGAGTGAAGGGCGGCGGAAAAGGCTTTCCAAGTCGTTTCGCACGCAACATTGTTTCGTTTTCTGCGTCCGCCGAGCAATTTTATTGCTTTTTTCGCTGAAACCAAAAAAAGACGATTTACTTTCGTAACGGCGGGTTAGGGTGGAATGAGTTGAGTGCGAAACAACCATTGAGGAGACAGATCATGACTGACTACCTGACTGACTATCTGAAGGCTAAGGAGTTAGCCGATCACGCCGGAAAAAAAGTCGTAAAATCCTTGGTCACGGGGATTGTGCTGACGCTGGCTGGCTTAGCAGGCGCGGTAGCTGCCCCTCATCTTGTCGTACCAGCAGTCATCATTAAGGCTGCTTTGGGAGGCTGCACTATTGCGGGCGTATGTGCTCTTTACGCAGGCATTTATTACGATGTTATGGAAACGAAATATTTGAGCCGGGCGCATTCCATAGCTAGAAAACCGCTGACACCTTGATTGCCTCTGCCGAGCTATCCCCTTCATTCTGGCCGGGCTTTGCCCCGGTTTCCCCGCGTGCCTCGGCGCTTTCGGCAGTGCCGCGAACTTCCCACCTTGCACAATCTATCTTGTCATTTTCAAACCCTCATAGGATGCTTTGAAGTAATGAACCAATGAATTGATGAACGAATGAAGCTTTGAAGCCCCCCGAAAGGAGTCCCATGCCCGTCATCGCCCTCCTGAACCAGAAAGGCGGCGTCGGCAAGACGACGCTCAGCGTCCACCTGGCTACAGCCCTTGCCCAGGACTACAAGGTCCTTCTTGTCGATGCGGACCCGCAGGGTTCCGCGCTCGACTGGTCGGCCCAACGCGAAAACGAAGGCGCGACAGCGCGCTTTCCCGTCATCGGTCTGCCCAAGGAAACGCTGCATCGGGAGCTTGCGCCCATCAGTCTCGATTACGAATGGATCGTCATCGACGGTCCCCCACGAGTCAACAAGATCGCGCGTTCGGCCATCGTCGCCAGCGATTTCGTCATCATTCCAGTGCAGCCGTCGCCGTTTGACATCTGGGCCGCCGAGGATGTGGAGGAAATCATCGACGAGTGCGCGGCCATCAAACCGAATCTCTTGACCCGTTTTCTGGTCAATCGCCTGATCCTGAACACCACGCTCGGCAACGAAGTGCAGCAGGAGTTGGGCAAACGCCCATTTCCGACCTTCCAGACACCGATCCGCAACCGCCAGGAATACGCAAAGGCGGCACGACGCGGTATGACCGCGCTGGAAACAGAGCCGCACGGCGCGGCTGCGGACGAAATCCGCGCCTGGACGGCGGAGATCAGCGAAGCTCTCAACCACAGCCATCAAGTCAGCGAGGAACCACTGGATGTCGCAGCAAACAGCTAACAGCGGTTGGGGCGCGCGCCCAAGCAAGAAAAAGATGGAGGAGGCGCCAGGGGTCGTCGCCACGCTCGACAAGTTTGTGAACGGCGACAAGGAAAAAACCGTTCGTCTGAATGTCGAAATCCCCAAGGCGCTTCGAGCCCGCGTGAAAGCCCGCTGCGCGATGGAGGGCAGGGAAATCAAGGACGTTGTGACAGAACTTCTGCGGCAGCGGTTTCCTGAGTAAATGAAGCCAATTTCAGAGCTTCACAAATTCATCCCTTCATAACTTCAATTGAAGGGATGAAGGCCCTGACGGGAAAGCGGGTTCGACAAAGCATATAGAACAGTGATTCCGGAAGGAAGGGGCCGTCCGCCCCATCATTCACACGCGCGGGCGCGGGCTTGCTGGAGAAGGGGTGGTGCGGGCGGTGGGAGTCGAACCCACACGGGCCGTGAAGCCCTGCGGATTTTCATGCCGTCTGCGGCTTTCGCCGCCCGGACAAACGTCCTCTTGTTCTGTCCGGTTTGCGGTCTGGACTATCCCTTCACCATCTCCTCGAAGATTCCGAGGGCTTAGGTGCTGCCCGTCTAGTCTCTACACCTTCCCGGCGGAACTTTCCGTCCGGGCTTGGCTCGGGATTGCCATTTCAGGTTTCCCCGAATTTGGGCAGTTCTGCATCGTCGGTTTCCCGGCGAGCACTCAAGTTTTCTTAAGTCCGCTGCGTATGCCATTCCGCCACGCCCGCGTGGCCGTTAAATCGCGATTGCCCATGATAAAACAGTCTCCGGGAATTTACACCTCCGATTCCGAGTTCGGTCGCGCAGCGTCAGAACGCCTGGCGGTTTTTTGCGTCTTTTTTGGTCTCATGATGTTGATCGCGGCGGCGTCAAGGTTTGTCTTGATGTGCGCCGCATAGTATTTCTCAATCATCTCGACGCTGGTGCGGCAGTTCTTGGCGATCTGGTAGATGTCCGCGCCCTCCATGAGGCGCAGACATATATATGTGTGCCGCAAGCTGTAAGCCGTTCGGGGCCGACCGTCACGGTCAAATCTGAGATTCTCCTCCTCCAAAATGGCCTTGAAAAGTTCGCGCTGCCATTTCGGAAAAATGAGGTCTGTCGGTTGGGGAGGGTGCCATTGCTCGGGCTGGCCGTTGGCGGCTGGGGGGCTGGGGTCCTTGGATGTTTCCTCTGCCCGTGCGGGACGGAGTCTGGCCTTGAGTCGCTCAAACGGGCGCACGGCTCCGGTCATGCTCTTGCAGTAGCCGACGCCGCGCTTGCCCCGTACCTCGATCTCGAGGATCGTTTGGGTGCTGGCGTCGTCTTCAACGATGGTCACGTCCCGAAATTGCAAGCGCCGGGCTTCGTCCGGCCGGAGTCCCGTGTTGGCCGAAAACAGCACGTAGTCGTGAAGCTGTTCCGATTCCCATTTGAAGCGCGCCTGTTTCGGCTCATGCGCGCGCTTTCGCGTGGCCTCGTAAAGCTGCTTGTATTCCTGTGGCGAGAACCAAGCGCGGTGTGAGATTTTTGGGGACGATCTGTATGGTTCGGAGAGATCGGGAAGACGGTCGAGCCATCCTTGGCGGATCGCTGTTTTCAGCGTCTGGCGCAGCGTCACGATTTCCTGATGCATGGTGTTATGGGCGGGGGGCTTGCCGCGCTTGGCGAGGCTTTCTTCATGCCGGTGAATCCGGTAGTCCTGAACCTTGCCGGAGGTGATTTCCGAGAGGCCGAGATGGCCGAAGAACGGGACCAAATGGACAGTCGAGCGCCAGTGCTGGCCTTTGACGTAGATCTTGCTGCGCTGGCCTTGCGTGATGATATCGTATTCACGCAGGTACTGCTCCGACGCTTCGCGGAAGGTTTTCTCGGTCTTGATTTCTCCGCTGCGGAGTTTTCCGCGGAGCTGGAGGTACCAATCCTCGGCGATTTCCTTGGCTTTTGAGAGGCTGTCTTCTTTCGTGCTGCGGCGGCGATTCTTTCCCGCGAGATATGTGGAGCACTGCCAGCAACCGCTGTTCGGTCGTTGATAAACATGAACTTTGCCGCCGAGGATCGTGTATTGTTCCGCCACGGGCGAATGTCCTCCTGGCCCGGTCAAATGACCGGAATGTGTAAGATATGTGCAATATAGGAGACGAGCGGCGTCTTGTCAATAACTTATTGTTTTTATTATACTTTATGGAATTATATGACTGAGTGTACTGCGATTTTAAGTCCGCTGCGTCTGCCATTCCGCCACCCGGGCACGAAGGACTAAGAATAATTCTTACGGGATGTTACTGCAATCCGGACGTGAGAATAGAAAGCAGGAGTCGGCTTGCCAAGTCACCATTGATATAGCAGGGGCCGCACATCATGTATATAGACCCAGCGCCCGGGATAAACGCGTGAGGTCCCGGTCGTCTATGGCTCGCCGGGCAGGTTCGACGAAGCGACAACGGATGGCGCGGGCTCAGCGGGCGCGCAGGGTATCTTTCCCAAGCTCTTAATCTTGGCGGCAAGCTGCTCGGCTATGAGTTCATGTCCAGCCATGGATGGGTGAACGTGATCTACAAATAGCGGGACTTGGTCCTTGTCCTTCCACGAATCAATGATATTCACGACGGGAACATTTTCGTTCCTGGCAAAATCCAGCATCGTTTGCTGCATGGGGTCCAAGTTTCCCCGTTGCTGATTTGAAGGCAAAACCAGCAGGATCATCGTCGCATGATGCTGCCGGCAGGTCGCCAGGCTTTGTTGCAACTCGCGGTAAAAGCGTTGCGTGTCGGCCACTTTGCGTTTGGTGACATTCCACGATCCCTCCACCAGCTTACCGCGCAGTTTGTAATATATAAATCTCCGCAATAAATGCTCGACGGTGAACTCGTAAACAGCCGAGCGGCGAACATAGTGCTTCAGCCATACCCTGCGCAACAGGGCTTGGCGATTAGCACCCTGCAAATCCGTGAAGTTCTCGAATTCGGTATTGAAGCTGTATGCCACAATGGCAATATCGGGCTCAAAGCCATCCTGAAATACAACTTGCAGGCGATCGTTCACCTGGGCATTGGAATACGCGTCAACACCCGCGGAGATTCCCTGGAATCGCACACGAGGGCAGTGGTAACTGTTTAGTATCCTTTGAAGATCCGCGGCGTATGTCCCGTCATCTGTCGCGGCCCAACCCTGCGTAACAGAATCGCCGAATGCAAAGATTCGAACTTGGCCAGGTTGTTTCGGTCCCAAGGCGACGGGATACCGAAACCGGTCGGGACTAATGGTCACGGGCACGTGAGTAGCCACATCCAAACCCCTGCCTGGCACCGGCACCCAAAGCAACCGCTGGTCGGGAACGTAGCTGGTCGTTTGGCCGTAATTGCCGAAGATTCGCAATGCCACTTCCATAACCAGCAGAATGAGGATGAGGACGCCTAGAAATTTGAACAGGCCGCGGAAGAAGCGTCCTAGTGCGCCGCGTTTCTGTTGCGGGATATTATCGGCCACTTGTTTTCAATCTCCTGATTTTCATACGTGATTGTATAAATTATGACTTGGGGGAGCAGCTCTGTGTCGCGGGCGCACAGGGAAAATCTGTGAATCTATTCTGCTGGGCTGTCCATTTCTTTGTCCGAGTCCGGCTGGGTCTGCGATGTTTCAAGCGATCCAGGCACCACGTTCACTTCCGTTGTTTCCGTCGAAGTTGTCGGATCTTTTTCCGAGTTCGTGATCAGCCGACTCTTAAGTGCATTCGTAATCAGGCGCACTAACGTCTGCGCTGCCTTTCCATCCGAATCACGCTCCGGGTTGTAACCGGTGATCTCGATTGCCGCCAGATATCGCTCTGCAGCCAGCGTGGTAAAGACCTGCTGCACATATTCTAACCCCAAGCCGCCCGCGCCCAAATGATCCACCGCCGCCATTTCGTCATGAGCAATGACGTCGGCATCCAAATGGAACAGAAATTCATGTTGATGACCATGAATCTCTTCCACCGCTTCCCGCGCCGCCTCGGCCGGCGACCGGCTGGCAATCTTCTCGGCTTTATGAGAATGCAGAGGTGACCGCCAGAGCCATTCCTGTTCGGCAGGATCGAGCCTTGCGATGCCAAAAAGAACGATCTCCGGCTCGCGCACCAATGGCGGCTCAAGTTGTTGCGAGCGCATCAGTTCCGCAGCTCCGCGCCCCGCGATGTGCGCCACGGTCATGCCGTCGAGAAAACCGGAAGGCGAAGTAGCTGGGACGTTGAGGTCAGGATCCCGATCGAAATAGAATAGGCTAAGAGCCCGAGGGTAATATCGGCGCAAGCCCGCTACGGTGGCTAGGGCAATGGAACAATCCCCGCCAAGGATCAGCGGTAAACCGCCGCTCCTTACCGCTTGCTCAACCAACGGGCGCAATGATTCAGTCGACCGAACTACGCTCTTAAGATTTCGAGCGCGCGGGTTCTCGTCATCAGGTTGGAAAGGAATAGTTGCGCTATCGCCTAGGTCGGTGACTTCGAAACCGGCCTCGCGCAAGCGAGTTGCTAAACCCGCCGCGCGCAGATGCTTAGGCGCCTTTTCACTGCCGGCAATCGAAGCACCGGCGCTGGTGGGCGCCCCAACAATGACAATTTTATTTATTTGGCGCGCAATTCGGCCCGCCACGGTTAGCTCCTTGGGAATACATCGCCGGCACTAGACGCGCGCTGACGCTTCGCGATGCGCCGCCAACTCCGGCGGCAATGTGAACCGGACATCTTCGTTGATTAAATCCAAATCCCGCTGATCCGTATAGCCAAGACTGGCCAATTTCTGGCTAACCTGCTCAACCAGAATTTCAGGAGCCGAAGCCCCCGCCGTCAATCCCACGCTTCGCGTATCCCCAAGCCACTCCGCCTGTATATCATTGGCGTCTTCAATCAGGCGGGATCGGACGCCGGCGCGTTGGGCGACTTCGACAAGGCGGTTAGAGTTTGAACTATTGGCCGAACCCACCACCAGAATCAATTCCACTTCCCGGGCCAGCGCCTCGACAGCCTCCTGGCGGTTCTGCGTCGCGTAGCAAATATCATCGGAAGCGGGTCCCGCAATGGTGGGGAACCGCTGGCGCAGCCGAGCCACAATTTCCTGGGTGTCGTACATGGAAAGCGTCGTCTGGGTAAGGTAGGCCAGCCGGGTTGGGTCTGCCACCTCCAACTGGTCTGCTTCTTCCACCGTACCGACCACCACAGTGCGATCGGGCGCTTCCCCGGAGGTTCCCACGATTTCCTGGTGGTCACGGTGCCCGATCAAGATTAACGTGCGCTCCTCGCGGGCGAACCGCAAAGCTTCGAGGTGGACTTTGGTCACCAGCGGGCAAGTAGCGTCAATTACCTTCAGCCGACGCTCTTGTGCCTCTTCCCTTACGCGAGGCGGGACGCCATGGGCGCTAAACACTAACACCGCGCCCTCGGGAACTTCGCGGATGGTTTCCACAAAAATCGCCCCGCGCCGGCGCAATTGCTCAACTACGTAGCGGTTATGAACAATCTCGTGATGGACATAGACCGGTGAGCCGAAGGCCTCCAGCGCCAGTTCCACGATATCCACCGCCCGCACCACACCGGCGCAGAACCCTCGGGGCCGTACCCGCATCAGCAACTTTTGACCATTTCCGTTGGTTCGGGGAATCCCCGGAACGCCACCGCCATGGTTCGCGGGTTCCCGGGACGCTTGTCCGTTCGCTCGTTGACCCTGTATTTGTGTGAGCATGTCTCTTAGACCGACAATTTTACCTTACCCGCGCCCTCCCGGCAAACGAACGGGCTGAAAACTGCCTACCCATTCCGAATCGCATGGTTTAGCGGAGGAGGATCCCGAAATTCAAGATATCTTGATATGCCTACACTCAAGCTGGAATCAACATTCCAGCCGGCCAGCAGCCAGAGCTTGTTGTACTCGGCTGTGCCGCCGACTATAAAGAAAGTAAATCACCAAGCCGATGACCAGCCAGATGAATAACCTTATCCAAGTGTTGAGGGGCAGGCTGACCATCATCAACATGGAAATCAATATGCCCATGATAGGTACAAACGGCACCCAAGGCGTGCGGAAGGGACGTGGTAAATCCGGGCGCCGTCGCCGGATAACCCACACACCTGCGCATACGATTACAAATGCGAGCAAGGTCCCAATGCTCACCAATTCTCCCAATATTGAAATCGGAATTAACGCCGCGAAGATGCCCACAAAGATACCGACGGTTATTGAGGAAACGTACGGTGTGCGGAAACGCGCGTGGACGCGGCTGAAGAATGGCGGCAGGAGCCTGTCTTTCGACATGGAATAAAATACCCGTGACTGCCCCAGCAACATCACCACCATCGTGCTGCTAAGGCCCGCCAGGGCTCCAATTTTCACCAGCAGGCTGCCCCAGCGCACCCCTGCGGCATCAATCCCGACCGCGATAGGATCAGGTACGTTCAGCAGTCTGTAGCTCACCAAGCCAGTTAGCACCAACGCAACGAGAATATACAGCACTGTGCAAACGACCAGCGATCCCAGGATGCCGATGGGCATATCCTTTTCCGGATTTTTTGCCTCCTGCGCCGCCGTGGAAACTGCGTCAAAGCCGATGTAGGCGAAGAAAATTACGCCCGCCGCGCGCGAAATTCCCGACCATCCATAGGCGCCAAATGTGCCTTCATTTGGCGGAATGAAGGGATGCCAATTGGCCGAAGCCTGAGCCGTATGATGCAACAGATACATCCCGCCGATCGCGAGAAAAACGATGAGTACGGCAACCTTTACAGCCACAATAAAGTTGTTGAAGTTGGCTGATTCCTTGATTCCGATTACCAGAATCGTCGTGGTGATGGCAATTCCTATAAACGCCAAGAGGTTGAAAGCACCGAAAGCATGGGGCAGGGCGGCCGCATCCACTCCAGCGGCTTTGAGGGCCGGCGCGATTCGGCTCAACGGTTCCCAATGGTTGTTGTAATAAACGAACGGCGAACCAGGTGTTCCAGCCAATGCCGGTGGCAACTTAATACCAAAATCACCCAGCAAGCTGATGACGTAACCGCTCCAGCCCGAGGCAACCGTGGCCGCGCCGAAGGCGTATTCAAGGATTAAGTCCCAACCGATTATCCAGGCGAATATCTCTCCCAGAGTGGCGTACCCGTAGGTATAGGCCGAGCCAGCGACGGGAATCATCGAAGCGAACTCGGCGTAGCACAAACCGGCAAAGACGCATCCCACGGCGGCAAGAATGAAAGAGAGCACCACGGCCGGCCCGGCGTATTTCGCGGAGGCCACGCCTGTCAGCACGAATATTCCCGTACCGATGATTGCGCCAATTCCCAGGCTCACCAAATTGGTGGCCCCCAGGACTCGTTTCAGGCTGTGCTCCCCGGTTTCATGCGCTTCGTTCAGAATTGTATCTAACGGTTTGGTAGCTAGAAGGTTCATGGTTGTCCTAAACAGGAAGGCATCGCATCATACTGAATCCCGGACTTCCGCTCAAGAAGAAAACCTCCGCACCTTTGAAACGGACGCGCACTGGCCTTGCTCCCGGGCATGGATGCTATTTTGCCGCATCTTGGGCCATAGCAAAAGAGGATAGTCCTGGAGTTGCTGAATAAAGTCGCTATCGTCACTGGAAAGGGGCGAGGCATCTGACGCGCAATTGCCCCGCGATTTCGAAACAAAGAGAATATTCTAACATCAGCAACGTTACGATGGAGGAGGCGCTTTCATGGAGCAGCCCGTTGCGATGTTGAAGGAGGCGCTTTGGGGCATTACTCATGGCCTAGCAACGGAGGGGGCGCATAAATGCGTTCGCGTAAACGCTGTCAGCCTGGGTCAGGTTCCCGAAACGATAGTGTCACAACAGCAGGGACGGCTCTGGCCGATAGAAACTGGATCAATGCATGAACAAATAGTGGAGGGCGCTTCGCGGGGAATTTTGCAAGGCCGCTCTCAGACGGCGGCGGAAATCGCTGCACAGCCATCTTTCTGGCGAAGATCAGGCCAGCGCTATCACCGGGCAGTTGCTGAACGTGGGCGGCGGAATGGCCTTCTACTGAACCTGTCCAACTGCCTGACGCCACGGCGGACCATGGGAGCGCTGGCCGTGACGAGCGATTCCGCAATGCCCAGCACGCGAATTCCAAAAGAGCTCAACCCGTAGAAAACTGCGAAGGCAAGCGCCAACATAACGAAGGCAACAGCAAAGAGAACTTCTGCCGCCACGATTTCCCTGACAAAATAAATCTGCGCCGCTAAAACTGCCGCAACCACCCATCCCAGCCACTTATGCGCTGCATCTTTGTCCATAGGTTTTGTCCTTCCTCGTTGGATACCTGCCCATAACCAGAAGCCGCCAATGGCGAACAAACAGCGTAATACGAAGCAGCTCAAATGTCGAGGATATTTTCCGTGCCGATTCAGGTGGGGAAAACGGACTATACAGCGGGATCACATGGCAAAACCTAATCAATGAGTTTCGTGCGCGTGACGTCGAGCGGGCGATCAATCAGCAGCGCCATTCGTTCGATGAATTGCGCGGTGTGAGGCAAACCCGCGTGAATTTCGGTGGATGTAGAAGAGCTGGGGATCGCGCGTCGAACGAAAGGCGTGAATGCCAAGGCAACCTGCTTCTTCGCGGGAAGAGCCAACAACATCGTGTAATGCCTCGTCGACAGCACCTTCATAGCCCGCGCAGGCGTGAAAACGCCCAAAGACAAATAACTCCACGAGCCCTCCGTCGTTCAGGTCCGCAGTCTTGGCCACCCACTTGCGCTCCGCCAAAATCACTATGGCAGCCAGTATTCACTTGCTCCTCAACGGCTTTCGAAGGGATAACGGCTTTGCGCCAGCACGACCGTCGCGACCCGCCGTCGCAACGCGATGGAATTCACCGCTTCGTGCTTGGTGAACCGTTTCAGAACCGCCAACTGCGCGCGAAGCGTGTCTCCCTCGTCGATGGCAGCCAGCGCCATACGCGCATTACTGCCCACGCGATCCATGGCGTCATGGACGAACGCTTGCGCCGCATCGCCCATCGCTTCGGTTATCGGGCTCAGATGCGCGCCGATACCTACCTTTTCTTTGGCGACCGCCTTGCGCACCCGCATCACGCAGCTTTCCATTGTATAAATGTCAATCGCCATATTTGCCAGCGCTACTACAATCTCCTGCTCGCCGCTGAGTTGATCCCTGAACTTCCGCATGGCAGCGCCCGCTGTCATTAGAAATGCGTTCTTCGCCGCAGCGGCGCAACGCTCTTCTTCCGCAAGCGGTCCATTGTTTGGAACCACAGCCTGGGGCCCGGCGAGTACTTCCTCCTGCAGCTTCATCGTGGCGGAAATCAGTGGCAGCGAACCGGCCAGCGCTCGCTTCATCAGCATCTGGATAATCAGCATCCTGTTGATTTCATTGGTGCCCTCGAAGATGCGATTGATCCGGCTGTCGCGATAAGGGCGGGCCACGGGATACTCTTCGTGGTAGCCGTAGCCGCCGAAAATTTGCACTGCCTCGTCCACCACATAATCCACCGCTTCGCTGCACATCACTTTTGCGATGGAACATTCGATGGCGTACTCTTCCAGCGCCTGCATGACCTGGCGAGTCTTGTCTTCGCCGTGGGCGCTGGACACAGCATCAGCAATCAATCCCGCCGAGCGGTAAACCAGACAATCCATCGCGAAGATGCGAATCGCCATTCCCGCGAGCTTTTCCCGCATCAGGCCAAATTCGCTTAGCGGCTTGCCAAACGCAATCCGCTCCTGGGCATATTTTGCGGCTGATTCCAGAACTTTCTTCGCGCCACCCAGGCATGAAGCGCCCAGCGTCAGCCGCCCGGCGTTGAGCGTGTTGAACGCTACGATATGGCCACGGCCGATTTCATGCAGCAGGTTTTCCCGCGGCACGGGGCAGTTCTCAAAAAAGATGGGCACGGTGGAACTGCCTTTGATACCCATCTTTTTTTCTTCAGCGCCAATGGAAAAACCCGAATAGCCTCGCTCCACGATGAAACAGGAAAATTTCTCGCCGTCCACCTTGGCGAACACAATGAATACATCCGCAAAGCCGCCATTGGTAATCCACATCTTCTGCCCGGTCAGGAGCCAGTGCTGGCCATCTGGTGAGAGTACCGCTCGTGTTCTTGTGTTGAGCGGATCGGAACCTGACTGAGGCTCCGATAGCGCGTAGCAGGAAATCCATTCCCCGGTCGCAATCTTCGGGAGATATTTCCTCTTTTGCTCCTCAGTGCCAAAATACACGATGGGTATCGTGCCGATACCCGTATGGCCTCCGTGGGTAACCGCAAATGACGCGTATGCGGAAAGCTTCTCCGAGAGCAACGTGGTGGATACTTTGTCCAGACCCGTGCCGCCGAATTCCTCGGGAATTCCCCCGCCCAATAGACCCAGCTCACCCGACTTCTTCAGCAGCTCCGCCATCAGACCTGATTCATGCTGTTCCAACTCATGAACATGCGGTAGAACTTCATGGGCCACGAACTCTTCGGCCGTCTGGCCAATCAGGCGCTGGTCGTCGGCAAAATCGGCTGAAGTAAACATCTTGTCCGGGTGGCTGACCTCAATTAGAAAACTGCCTCCGCGTTTCGCTAAGGCGGCGGTAGTCCCTTCCGGTGTTGAAACCGATGTTGTCGCCATAAGTGGCCTCGCTAATCGTGATTCTTCCCGTACCGACTGATTTGCCTGCTAGCGTCTGGAGCCGAGCCTGCCATCGCCGAAAAGCTATTTTCGCACACGATCCGCTGAAACGCGGCGTGTTACGAGCCACGGGGCGGTCAGGTCGCATCAATACCGCAAGCCGCGCTGGACATCCTGCCGGAAGAAAACTATTGTCGGTGTAGGCCGAACCTCGTGCTGCTTTCCGGCGCAGGAGAAACAGGCCTCAATAAAGCCAGCAAATAGAGAGGTTACACACAATGGGTCGCCCGGTAATGCATTTCGAAATTGGTTGTACCGATTCGCCTCGCACGGAAAAATTTTATTCGCAATTATTTCAGTGGAATATTGAACACTTGGGTCCGGCGGCAATGGTGAATACCGGAAGTGACATGGGCATCAACGGCCACATTACGTCACTGGGGCACGAACCCCGCAACTACATGACCTTTTATGTTCATGTGGATGATTTTACTCCCTACCTCGAGAAAGTTGAATCGCTCGGGGGAAAGGTTCTTATTCCGCCCACTGAGATACCGAATGCAGGGCATTTTGCATGGCTGGGCGATCCCGATGGAAATATCGTCGGTCTGTGGAAGCCGCTGGCCCGCTAGGCATTTGCACTACACTCGCGCGCAAGTTCGATGCATCGGCAACGGAGTTTGCAGTAGCTTTCTATTGAAGGCGCGGGGCCAGCAGTAGTACGGCGCGTATGCGGCCCTTCAAACCAGACCCTCAAAGATGCCGGCGGCGCCCATTCCACCTCCGACGCACATCGTGACCATTCCGTAACGACGCCCGTTTTCGGTGTTAGGCCGCGCATTGCGCCGGGCTAATGCGCGCAGCAGTGTAGCTGTCAGTTTCGCCCCGGTGCATCCCAGCGGATGACCCAGTGCAATTGCGCCACCATTGGGATTCACCCGCGACTCATCCAATCCAGCCAGACGAATAACCGCCAGCGACTGTGCCGCGAATGCCTCATTCAATTCGATGACATCAATCTGTTCCAGCGTGAGTCCAGCCAGCTGCAGTACTTTCGGAATTGCCGCCACGGGTCCAAGCCCCATTTCTTCGGGCGCGCAACCGGCCACGGCAAATGCCACGAACCGAGCCAACGGCCTAACACCGGTTGCAAGCGCACGCTCCGCGCTCATCATAACTGCGGCGGATGCCCCGTCGCTCATCTGCGAACTGTTCCCCGCCGTCACCGTCCCCTTGGCGTGGAACGCCGGTTTCAGCTTCGCCAGCACTTCTCGCGTGGAATCGGCGCGCGGGCCTTCGTCCTTCCGAAAGCAGATCTTGCGAGTCTTGAGATGGCCATTCGAAACTTCAGTGCACTGTACGTCCACCTCCACAATTTCGTCGTCGAATTTCCCCTCTGCCATCGCCGCGAGCGCTTTCTGATGACTTCCAATTGCAAACTCGTCGGCTTCTTCGCGACTGATCGAATACTTTCGCGCTATGTTTTCCGCCGTCATGCCCATATTCAGATAGGCATCGGGGTAGTGCTCCATCAGCCATGGATCGGGGGAAATCTTGTTGCCGCCCATGGGAATCAAACTCATTGATTCTGTGCCGCCCGCGATGATGACATCCGCGCCGCCGATGGCGATCCGCTCGGCGGCCATTGCAATGGCTTGCAGACCCGACGCGCAGAAACGGTTAATCGTCATTGCCGGAATTTCAACCGGCAGGCCAGCGCGCAAAGAGGCAATCCGGGCCACGTTCATTCCCTGCTCGGCTTCCGGCATCGCGCAGCCCAGAATCACATCGTCAACTTCGCGCGGATCCAGCCCCGGCAGATCGGCCATTGCTCTGCGAATCGCAATCGCAGCCAAATCATCCGGACGCACGGCGCGCAAAGCGCCTCGCGGCGCCTTCCCCACTGGTGTCCGGACAGCGCTGGCGATTACTACCTCACGCATTCACGTGACCTCAACGAGCAATTCCGAGAACCGCAGCACGCCAAATGGGGCGAGCCGTCAAAGCCCAGACTGAGTCTCGGCCAATCAAGCGAACACAGCCGCATTTGAAAACTGTCCCCTTTACGACGTTAGGGATTGACCTTCATTTTCAGCTTGCCCCTATTTTCCTCAATGAAAGCGCGAAGCGGTTCGACCGAATCGAGCAGGCGAATCCACTGCTCGTAGTAAAGGGTTACCGGAAAGCGGCCCAGTCCGTAAACACTGACACCGCCTTTCTCGCTCACCCTGAATTCGATCCTGCCGCTTTTCTTGGCACTAGCGGTTTGCTCAAGCTCTGCGATCCGAGCCATCAATTCTTCGCGTGTTGGTTCAGACACAATAATCTCCTTAGAGGTTCATGAGAAAACTCTATCACCGAACAAGTGAACAGCACCTCACGCAATGCATAGGAGCCATCATTGGTTCCATGCGCAGCTCGTTTGCGATCCTGTCACGAATGCGAAAGGCGCGGATAGGGTTTGCCGTGGCGCGGCCTGGATTTGCGCCAGCGGAGGCAGGAACCGGCGAGGAAATGAAGTAGATCGTGTCGGGGTAAAACGCGCGGTCAATGTCAATGGGCGAGGGAGAATTATCGCCGGTGGGATGGGAGTGGTAGATGCCCATGAGCTCGAGGCCGTCGGCGCGTATCTGGCGCATGATGCGAAACAAATCTTTTGGCGCGATCTCGTAAGCTGTGGCGCTGGCGAGCTCGTTGTCGGCTGGATAAGTGCGCGTGATGATGCCGTTCTGCCCGCCCAGCAAGCCGCAACATTCCATGTCCGGCTGGCGCGCGGTTTCGGCGGAAATTCCTTTGAGCACCACGGCAACGATTCGAATAAGTTCGGCCATGAATGTAATGGAACTCGGTTGCGGACTTGGTTCCCGTGCGATTTCTTAACCGCGTCGCGCGCAGGAAAGCGATAGGCATTTGCGGTACGCCAACTGCCGCAACTGTTCAGGCGCTCGCGTGTTCTGTGCGTCTAGGGTTTTTTCTTTTTTGTTGTCGGCTTAAGGGCGCATACGTATTCGTAGCTAATCGCTAGATATGGTTTCAGCTCGTTGGTCTTTTCGAGCAACATCTCGGGAACAGCGACGTATTCCTTCATAACCGCTCCATAGGCCTCGAATAATTCCGTCTTGTATTTCTTCAGGAACCTTTCGCGTTCCCCCGCGGGGAGCCGGAGGGCCATTTCGCCTGAAGGCCCCAGTAGCGAGAACATATGGCCATTTACAGACGTATAGGAATTCGCCGTGCCCTTGCGCTCAATCTCAGGGTGGGCCGCGACGAGTTTTGCATAGAGGGCGAATTTTTCAGCGGGCGCCATGCCTGCGCTCTTGGCTTTCATAGCGTATTCACCTCCTAGAAAAGCTCAACTCGCGCCCTACAAAAGGGCTCGCTTTAATGCCGGTCGCACGTCACGCTTTCTGGGCCTGGCGGCGGAGAAAGGTCGGAACGTCAAGATCATCCGCCCGGACCTTGTTGCGTTCTTCAGCGTTACGCTCTTCGTCTCGTACTTCGCCGCGCAGTTGGGCTGAATCTTGCCGCTGATTTATTAATGGCTGTTGCGGCGCCGTTTGTGATGGTGTGCCGGCACGAATTTGTGCGCCATGTTGCGGCGAACCAGAGGGCCGTGGCGAACCCGAATGCTGCGGCGCTTCCCGCCGCTGGATCCCGGAAGATTGAGTTATGCGAGCGGCGGCATTCACCGGCGTCATAACCGCGGCGGGACGCGTGATTTCAATCTCCCGGCCATCACTTTCGCCATAAGCACCGTCGTCCATATTGGGCGCGTCCAAGCCATGGCCGGATTTCCAGGTCTTGGGCATATAAGTGTGGCGAGGCAGGTCACCTTTCTTTTCGGCCACCTCGCGGAAGCCTGCGGCTATCACGGTGATTTTCACGGAGTCCTTCATGGAATCGTCGAGCACCGCGCCGAAAATAATATTGGCATTTTCGTGAGCGGCCTTCTGGATGACAGTGGACGCTTCATTCACTTCCTGCAGGGACAGAGTGGAGGAGCCGGTGACGTTAATCAGAATGCCCTGCGCGCCCTGAATGCAATTATCCTCCAGCAGAGGGCTGCTGATCGCGCGGTTGGCAGCTTCCGTGGCACGATTAGCGCCGGTGGCCACCGCGGTACCCATCACGGCATAGCCCTGGCCGTGCATGATGGTCTTCACGTCCGCGAAATCACGATTGATAATGCCGGGGACGGTGATGATGTCGCTAATGCCCTGCACGGCTTGGCGGAGAATATCGTCGGCGATGCGGAAAGCCTCGAAAAAGCTGGTGCCATGCTCGACACATTCCAGCAGCCGCTCATTGGGAATCACGATGACGGTATCCACGCAGCTCACCAACTCTTCGAGGGCTTGCTCGGCCTGCATCATACGACGCTTGCCTTCAAAAGAGAACGGCTTGGTAACCACGGCGACGGTGAGCGCGCCCAACTCACTGGCGAGATTGGCCACGACAGGTGCGGCGCCGCTACCAGTGCCTCCACCGAGACCGGCGGTAACGAAAACCATGTCCGAATCGTCAAGAGCTTCCAAAATTTTTTCGGTGTCTTCGAGCGCAGCCATGCGGCCCATTTCAGGATTGGCGCCGGCGCCAAGTCCCTTGGTAAGTTTCGCCCCAAGCTGAATTTTTAGAGGTGCCTGCGAAAGTTTGAGCGCCTGCAAATCAGTATTGGCGGCGATGAACTTCACGCCTTCCACTTTGGCTTTAATCATGCGGTTGACGGCATTGGTGCCCCCGCCGCCTACGCCAATAACCTTGATTTTCGCCCCGCTCTGGGAATCGTCGCTAAAGGAAACTCTTAACGGACCATCTTTTGGTGCCATGCAACCTCCCCGGAATCACAGAAGATAGGAATGATAAATCGAATAATTGCCTAGACTAAGCCTTCCCGCCCGCAAAGTGCGATTTCCTGTTACGAACCAAAAATTCTGCTCCACCATCCGCCCCGCGCATTGCCATCCTGGCCACCGCTCAGCCGCATCCGCACCCCATAAAGAATTAATCCCACTGCGGCGGAAAATTCCGGTTCGGCTAAGTCGTCGGGCATGGATGGCAAAGGTCGCGGGCCGGCCATGCGCACCGGCAGCAAAAAAGTCTGCTCGGCTAATTCCAGAAACCCTCGCAAGCGCGCTGCGCCGCCGGTGAAAACGAATCCGGCGGGAATCTGGGCGTCCAATCCACCTCGCTGGAGGTCATCGCGAATCAGCACCAATAGTTCCTGCCCGCGAGCCTGAGTGATTTCAGCGATGCTGCGGGAAAGGACTGTGCGTGGGGGGCGATCTCCCACACTGCCCACTTCAATTTCCGTTCCGTCGGGGAACGTGCCTTTCCAAGCGGAGGCGTGCTCGCACTTGACACGTTGCGCCTCGGGAATGGGGGTGCGCAGTCCAACGGCAAGATCGTTTGTGAAGTGATCTCCACCTACGGGAAACGCCGCCGTGTGGCGCACGACACCTCCGCTAAAGACGATAATTTCCGTCGTTCCTCCGCCAAGGTCCACCAAACAACAGCCCAACTCGCGTTCATCATCCGTGAGGCAGGCTTCGGCTGCGGCAAGAGGCTCGAGGACAGTATCGCTTACAGTCACTCCTGCTCGATTGACGGCGGTAATCACGTTTTGAACAGCGGTGGCTGACGAAGTGACAATGTGGACATCCGCTTCCAGGCGTTGACCGACCATACCGATCGGATCTCGGATGCCATCCTGGGCATCGAGTACAAATTCTTGTGGAAGAACGTGAAGAATTTCCCGTCCGCTCGGGAGGGTAATGCCGCGGGCGGCTTGCACGGCTTCACGAACATCCTCGCGGCGAACGTCGCGAGGACGGCGGCCCAGGGAAATTCCCCCCCGGCTGTTGAGTCCGCGAATATGGCTGCCCGCTACACCTATCACAGCGGATTCAATCGGTGAACCGGCTTCGCTCTCAGCAGCTTCTATGGCTTGTCGAATGGAGGCGACAGCGGAATCGAGATTAACAATTTGGCCGCGGCGCCCGCCATGAGAATCCGTGGAACCGTGGCCAAGGAATCGCAACCCGGTTTCTCCAGGGTCGGCAATGATGGCGCAAGTCTTGGTGGTTCCAATATCCAGCGCGGCGATGAAACGATCCTTGCGGCCCAAAAAACTGGTTCTCCTTAAGATTACTAAACCCTAAAGCGCACACCCTATATACCAATCACGGACCTTGCGGAGCCTGCATTGCGCCGGCGGATGACGCCCCCACGGATTGAGGATTAACCACAGCTTCCTTTCCAAAACGCATATCCACCGCCTCGATGCGGCCTACCGTGGCTCGCCACTGCCCGGCGTTTTCCAGCAACGTACGAAATTTATCCTGAAAATCGCGATCTCCGAACTCTACCACGACGGCTCCTGCTTGGCGCGAATCCGTAGCGGCTCCATGATCTATATCCTCCAAGCGCGCGAATGTGGCGCGCACATCCGCTGAATCAGAAAGATCCACCTCACTGACGACATCGCTGGAGCCGGCCCGCACCAAATCAATTTGCCGCAGGAAATTCAAGAGCATGTGAATGCGCTGGCTACGATCCGCCTGCGGCATCTCCGACGAAATGCCAGTGACCACTGGAAAATAGAATGTGCCTTGCCCGGGTCGTTCGAGAATGGCTCCGTCCGCATCCACAAGGAACAGCGCCGCACCAAGGCGAAGCCATGCGACGGGAGCACGTTCGCGAACCGCGACGGATAGGCGATCAGGAAGAGTGCGGTTGACGATAGCCTGTTGAATCCAGGGAATCTGTTCAATTTCAAGACGGCGTTGGCCCAGCGGAATCCGCAGAATGCTCCGGTCACGGTCTCCGGCGAAGACCTCCAAAATACTTCCGGTGGAAACGAAATGATTGCCGGTAACGACGATTTGCGAAGGGTGCAGCAACAAGAAACGCGGCGAGAAAAATGCGAAATGGATGCTGAAAGCCAGGATTATCGCGGCGGCCGACCAGGCCATGGCGATCACCAGGCCGCGAAAATAGCCGCGCCACTCGCGGCGGCCGAATTTTCGGCGTTTAATTTCGACCGGCTTCTGCCGGCGCAGGTAGCGAGGTTCTTCGTCGTCCACTACACCGGGAGGGAGCGCGCCAGCCTCAATGTCCTTCAGTTTTCCCAGAATATCACTTCCCTTTCAAGCTCGAGGCCGTGGGCGGCGAAGACGCGATCTCGGACGGTTTCGATGAGAGCCAACATATCTGCGCACGAGGCGTGCCCCGTGTTGACAAAGAAATTGGCGTGGCGATCACTCACCATTGCATCGCCCACGCGAAAACCCTTTAGGCCCAGTTCGTCCAAGATGCGCCCAGTTGAACTCCCTGGAGGATTTTTAAAAATGCATCCCGCGCTTTTTTGATTTAGGGGCTGACTGGCGCGTCGTTTCTGGTTGCATATACCAATGGCCTTAACAATTTCGCGGTAAGGCCGTAAAGGCAATTCCAGTTTTACGGAAAGAAAAACATCATCCAGCCCAAAAGAAGTATGACGATAGTCGAACCGGATATCGCATCCGCGCAGTGTTTCCAGCGCACCAGTGGAACGGCGAAAAAGCCGGACTTCCCGAACGTAAGCGCCGATTTGCGTTCCATAGGCGCCTGCGTTCATGCGCAAGGCCCCTCCAACGCTTCCGGGCACACCGATAAGGCCTTCCATTCCGCCCAAGTTATGACGCGCGCAAAATGTGACCATGCCCCCCAAATCCGCTGCGGCATCCACAGTGGCGATATTGTCGGTGATCTCGACTCCGCCTCTAATAGAAGGAAGCTGCAACACCACCCAGGGCAGTTCACCATCGGCAACCAGCAGATTCGTCCCACCACCGAGAAAGCGGTGCGGAATTCCGGAATCGTCCAGCAGCCTGATAATTTCAGGAAGGCCGTCGCAACGCCGAATGACGATCCGGTCGGTGTAGCCTCCAATTCCCAAGGAGGTAGATTCCGCAAGCAAGGAATCAGGATGCAACTCCGCTCCGAGGTCGCGGAGAATATCCCCGATTGGCAAAGGACTAACTCGCATGGGCCTTGGGAACCTTGGATCCAAGGAGCAATGCTAGTTGTTCAAGCGCGCGACCCACGCTTCCCGCGCCGAGCGCCATTACCGCGTCGCCGGGGCAGGCCATGCGATACAACTCTTCAATAGCCTCTTGCATGCTTTGCATATAGATCGTGTGCTGCTGTCCGCCGTCAAGGATGGATGCGGCTAAACGAGCGCCAGTCACGCAGCACAAAGGTTTTTCTCCCGCGGAATAGATATCCGTAATTACCAGAATATCTGCTTGATTGAAAGCGTGGCAAAAATCGTCCCAGAGAGCCTTGGTCCGCGAATAACGATGGGGTTGAAAAAGCACCAGTAGTCGTTTAAACCCGCAATGGCTAGCGGCCTCAAGGGTGGAGCGAATCTCAGCTGGATGGTGGGCATAATCGTCAATCAGCGTTACACCGCCATACGTACCCTTTACATCGAAACGGCGGCCAACGCCGCCAAATTGCTCTAGGCCCGTCCGGATCAAATCCACCGGCAGATTCAAATGCAGTCCCACAGCAATTGCAGCCGCGGCATTGCGAACATTGTGTTCTCCCGGTGGAGTCGGTATCCGAAACAACCCGATGTCTTCGCCCTGGTAAATCAGGCGGAATGCGCTGCCGAACCCGCGCGGCTGGACATCCACAACCCGCAGGTTGGCTTGGGGCGAAAGACCATAAGTAACCACCGTTCGTTTCACACGAGAAATAATGGCCTGGACGTTAGGTTCGTCCACGCATAGAATCACCGCGCCATAAAACGGAACTCGATTCACGAATTCAACAAAAGTCCGCTGAATTTCCTCAAGGTCCTTGTACGTGTCGAGATGCTCCCGGTCAATTGTGGTGACGACGGCGATTACAGGACTCAGCAGCAGGAATGATCGGTCGCTCTCATCCGCTTCCACCACCATGTATTCGCTTTGGCCAAGTTTGCCCCCGGTCCCCGCATGGTTTAGCCGTCCTCCCACCACGAAGGTGGGATCCAAATCCGCGGCGCCGAGCACGGACGCAATCAATGATGTCGTGGTCGTCTTGCCGTGCGCGCCAGCCACCGCAATCCCGCATTTCAGCCGCATTAATTCCGCCAGCATTTCAGCGCGCGGAATAATCGGAATTTTCAGGCGGCGGCCTTCAACAATTTCCGGATTCCCGGGATCAATCGCCGAAGAAACCACCACAACATGAGACCCACGGACGTGTTCTTCGGAATGGCCGCCGTAAATTGTGGCTCCCAACCCGCGAAGGCGCTGCACATTAGGGTTAGTTTTTACATCCGATCCCGAAACCGAATAGCCGAGAGAGATAAGCACCTCCGCTATCCCGCTCATACCTGTACCGCCAATGCCAATTAAATGCACTCGTTGGAAATTACGGAAGGAGAGATTCATAGGGCCGCAATGCCTGCCAATAATTCTGCTAAATTAACTGCCGCCCGCGGGCGGGCTAGAGCGTGTACGCGCTGCTCCATATCGCGCATCTCGGCGGGACAGTCAAGCAGAGAAAATATATCCCCCACCAGCCGTTCCGGAGTTAGATGTTCCTGCCTGATAACGCGACCCGCGCCACAACCATGAAGCCATTGGGCGTTTCCCAACTGATGAGCGTCCGCGGCGGCCCCGAACGGGATAAAGATGGCGGCCCGGCCAGCCGCGGCCACTTCGGCCGCGGTGATGGCGCCCGCGCGGCAGATAATAAGGTCTGCCCGGGCGAATTGCTCCGCCATGTCATTAATGAAGGGTACGATATCCGCCTGAAATTCAGATTGCGCATAAGCGATGCGGACGGAATTATAGCCATATTCGCCCGTTTGATGCACGAAAAAAAGATCATCCTGACGCGATTTTAACAGAGGCAATGCCGCCACGAGCGCCCGGTTAATAGGTTCAGCCCCCTGACTTCCACCCGTAATAAGTATCCGAAATGGAGATTGGTGATCCCGGAGCGCGATTTGAAAAAACTCCTGGCGTACCGGGCATCCGGTGACGACGGCGCGTGATCCCCATCGGTCCGCGGTGGAGGGGAATGCGGTGGCCACTCGCGTCACCATCCCTCCTAGGACGCGATTCGTAAACCCGGGATCGAAGTTCGGCTCAAAAACAGCGGTCGGAAGTCCTTGCAGGACGGCTGTAAGCATGATGGGGCCAGAGGCATATCCCCCTATACCTAAGGCCACGTCAGGCCGATGCTTGCTCAAGATTGCTGCGGAATCCCAGAAGCCAAGGGGCAGTATGGCCGCGTTGCGCACAAATCGCAATCCGCCAATACCCTTCAAACCGGCGGCGCGAATTAATGCCAGCGGGTATCCCGCTTCAGGAACCAACCGGGTTTCGAGCCCTCGAGCTGTGCCGACAAATACGACGCTATAGGTCTCGCCCCGCTGGGAACCCAACTGTTCCCAGGCGCGGGCTACTTCCAGTGCCGGAAATACATGTCCACCGGTCCCACCCGCGGCGATCAAAAGCTTCATAAACGTTCTGCTTCAGTCCGCATGCTGGCTGATATTAAGCAGCACGCCGGTGGCAAGAAGCATGACCAGTAGGCTCGATCCCCCGTAACTCACAAAGGGCAAAGGAATGCCCTTGGTGGGCATCAGTCCAATGACAACGCTCAAATTAATCAGTGCTTGACCGGCGACGAGGACTGTAATTCCAAGGGCCAGCAATCGCCCGAAATGGTCAGGTGCGCGCCAGGCCGCCCGTAGTCCCCGCCACGCGTACCAGGCAAAGAGAGCAACAATGATGAATCCTCCGATGAATCCAAACTCCTCACACAGTACCGCAAATATGAAATCAGTATGGGCCTCTGGCAAATAAAAGAGTTTTTGGCGACTTTCCATCAGGCCTACGCCGTGCAGACCGCCGGAACCGACCGCGATCAATGACTGCACAAGCTGGAATCCGTGGCCTTGTGGATCGCTGCCGGGAGTCAAAAAAGCCTTCATGCGCTCATAGCGGTACGGCACGCGAACGATCGCCAAATATACTGCCGGAATGGCCAGCAATGCCGCGGCGCCGAGCCAACGAAGCGAAAAACCCATCATAAAAAGCATGGCGACAGCCACGATCATGATCATTGCGGCGGTGCCCATGTCGGGTTCTATGAGCACCAACCCGGCCATCAGCAGGACCGGGCCCATCGCAGGCGCGAGCGTGCGGCGCCAATCATTGACATCGAAATTCGGCATGAGGCTCCGCGATTCCAGGAACCAGGCCAGATAAAGGATCACCGTAAGCTTTGCGAATTCCGAAGGCTGAATACCCGCCGGACCAATGCGGATCCAGCGGTGCGTAGCGTGGGATCGGTCAAATAGAAAAACTAGGAGCAGCAGCAAAATCGTAAAGGAGAGCGCGGTAAGAGCCATCTTCGGCTGGCGGAGACGGCGATAATCCAGGTTCATCAGAGCGAACATTCCCACAATGCCCAGAATAAGAAAGATCAGTTGGCGAATCAGAAAGATGTAGGGGCTTCCGTAGGTGTCGCGGGACATCACCGCCGAGGCGCTGAAGACCATCACAGCGCCGATAAAGCAAAGGGTCAGTGTGACACCGAAAAGTTGACGGTCGTATTGAAGGCTGCGGGGCATAACCTAACCTTTCCGGACCAAAGAATCAGCCATGAGATTTTGATGCAACCCGGCGACAAGCTGCTTGAATACCCTGCCGCGATGCTCGAAATTCTGAAACTGGTCGAAGCTGGCGCAAGCGGGGGCCAGCAGAATAATTTCGCCCGGATGTGCGCCGGCGAAAGCCAGGGTCACAGCGGCATCAAGAGTGCCGGCAATTTCAATAGAAACGGCACCGTCAATTTGCCTAGCAATTTTCCCCGCAGCATTGCCAATCAGGATTGCACGGCACGCATGACGGCATAGCGGTGCTCGCAAGGCGATAAAATCGCCGCCCTTGTCCTTGCCGCCAAGAATAATATGCACGGGCTGCGTGAAAGACTCCAGTGCCTTTAACGCCGCATCCACATTGGTGGCCTTGGAGTCATTGTAGAAACGTATACCGCCAATTTCAGCGACGAATTCCAGGCGGTGTTCGACGGCGGTAAAACTGCGGACTCCCGAAGCAATAGCATCCGGCGCCACTCCCGCAAGATGAGCGGCGAAGGATGCCGCAAGAACGTTTTCCAGATTATGAGCGCCGGGCAGCGGGACTTCCTCGCGAGACATTAGCGGCATCTCCACTCCGTTATCGCTCAAGACAATCTCGCCGCTGCGAATATACGCTCCACGCAGCACCGGGTGTTTGCGGCTAAACCACCCAATCCGGGGACACTCCGGGAGGTCCTCCCCTCCGCCGGGATCGTCCGCATTGAGAATGGTTTCATCCGTCTCGCGTTGATTCGCGAAAATGCAGCGCTTAAGACGGGAATATTCTTCGAAGGAGCCATGACGATCCAGATGGTCGGGAGTGATATTCAGCAAAATGGCGACGTCTGGCCTAAAGGCCTCGGTCAGTTCAAGTTGGAATGTGCTGGCTTCCGCGACGGCAATGGTGTTGTCGGACGACTCATCCACAAGCGAGATGAGCGGCGTTCCAATATTGCCGCCGACGAGCGCGGGCAATTGGGCTTGTCGAAGAATATGGCCCAGCAGCGAAACTGTTGTGGTCTTTCCATTCGATCCTGTTACGGCGAATAGGCGGCCTCGCAAAAATCGCCAGGCGAGCTCAATTTCGCTCCAGACAGTGATGCCGGCCTCGCGTGCGCGCGTAATCTCAGGTAAATTCGCTGGCACCCCAGGGCTGGGAATAATGAGGTTAGCTTCCGCGAATAGCTCCGTGAACTTTCCGCCGCATTGGACGGAAACGCCGCGAGCGCGAAGGTGCTGTGCGTAATCCGGGATACCATGCGCGTCAAGGCCAGGCGCAATGGAGGCAACGTCGCTTTCATGTCGCTCTTCAACAACGGTAACCTGAGCGCCTCGCGCCGCGCAAAACTGCGCCGTGGCGAACCCGGTTCGGGCCAGACCAATAATCAGGATGCGCCGTCCGGCAAGGTCCACAGTCGGTTTCACATACCTGTCATGACTGTTTTGTCCCACAATTTCCACGATAGCTTCATTACCTTGCGCTTTCATCTTAATTTCAACGTCGTCAGTGAAAACAATGCGAAGACCAGAGCAAGGATCCAAAACCGCACAATGATTTTTGATTCGCTCCACCCCAGTAACTCGAAATGATGGTGCAGCGGAGCCATTCGGAAAATTCGCTTGCCGGTCAGCTTGAATGACGCCACCTGCAGGATCACGGAAAGCGCTTCCAGGACAAAAATCCCGCCGATGGAGATCAGCAGGATTTCCTGCTTGATGATAACCGCGACCACCCCTATCGCCCCACCCAAAGCCAGCGAGCCCACGTCTCCCATGAAAAGCTCGGCCGGATGGGCGTTGTACCACAGAAATCCCAGCGATGCGCCGACCACCGATCCGCAGAAAATCGTTAGTTCGCCCACGGCCGGCAGTTTCTGGATTTCAAGATAATCGGCGAAGCGGGAATGGCTGGTTACATAGGTGAGCACCGTGAGTGCCCCCGCCGAGACTAGCACGCAGCCAATGGCGAGCCCATCTAAACCATCGGTTAGATTAACGCTGTTGGAACTGCCCACAATTACGATGATTAAGAAGAGCAGAAAGGGCGCCACAGCGATGGGCCACAAGTGCCGGGATGCCCACAGAGACGGAATCACGAGGTCAGGGTGTAGCCTTTTGAAAAATGGAACACTCAATTGCGTCGTGTAGACGCCACGAGCCTGCAAGTGCAAGAGTCCGGCGCCTACAAGAATGCAGACCAATATCTGTGCGCTGAACTTCTGCCACGCGGTAAGACCCAGGTTGCGCCTGCGAACAACTTTATTGTAGTCATCGGCGAATCCAATCGCCGCAAAAGCGAGTGTGGCCCCCAAAGCCAACAGCACATAGGCATTAAACAAGTTGGCCCACAAAATTGTGGGAATGGCGATGGATATCACGATCAGCAAACCGCCCATGGTGGGCGTGCCTGCCTTCGCCTGGTGGCGTTCCGGCCCTTCTTTGCGAATGAACTGGCCAATTTGCATGGCGCGCAGGCGGCGCACCATCCACGGTCCAAGAGCAAGTGAGATGAAAAGCGCGGTAAGATTCGCCACGGCGGTGCGCACGGTAATATAGCGGAACACATTTAACGGGCTGAAATGCGGTCGCAGAACGTGAACGAGAAGGTAGTAAAGCATGTCAGCAGACAATTCGATTGGTTGGAGCAGTCGCGGACGGTTCGCCTGATTTGTTACTGCGGGATTCCACAGATTTGCCGATTCCAGATTCCTGCAAGGGATAGCGGGCAAGGATCGCTTCCACGATAAGTTCCATGCGCACGCCGCGCGATCCTTTCACCACCAGCAGGTCGCCGGGGCGCAAAAAATCAACGAGAAAATCAGCCGCTTCCGGGGACGATTCGAAAAACCGCGTCTGATCAGCGCGAAAACCAGCATCGCGGGCGCCCCGAAGTACCTCCGCTGCGTTTCCCGCAATTCCGAAAATCCAGTCGATGTTTCCCACACACGCCGCGGTCTGTCCGCATTGACGATGCAACTCAGCGGATGAGGGCCCTAGCTCTCGCATCTCGCCAGCGGCAATCAACCTGCGCCGATAGCCGGGAGTAGCGTCGGCAGCTTCGATTACTTGCATCAATGCGGCCGGATTGGAATTGTAAGCGTCATTGACGACTGTAAAACCAGCGGCGAACTTCAGCAGCTCGCCACGCATGTGCGCCGGGCGAAACTTGCCAAGCACTGGCGCCGCATCGGATGGCGTAATGCCCCATTCGTTTGCGGCGGCCATTGCAGCGAGCGCGTTATAAATGTTGTGACGTCCAGGAAGCGGCAGCATAATCCGCGCGCGGCCCACCGAGGAAACGCAATCCCATTCCGATCCATCTATCCCATATGCGGTGATATTTTCCGCACGAAAATCAGCACGTGATTCAACACCAAAAGTAACAGTGCGGCCGCGAAAATCATCCTCGAATTGCGCAACTCGAGTGTCGTCGGTATTTAGAATGGCAACGGGCGCTCCGCCTGCTAATCCGTCCACCAACTCGCGTTTGGCCTGGGCAATCTCGTCCACCGATTTGAAAAACTCCAAGTGAACGGCAGCAACGCATGTGACGATGCCAAGTTCCGGCTCGGCAAGTGCGGCGAGACGCGTCAATTCTCCCTTGCGCGACATGCCCAGCTCAACCACTGCGGCTTCGTGGCATGAGTCGAGCCGCAACAAGGTTAACGGCAAACCATACTCATTGTTGAGGTTGCCTTCCGATTTCAAAACGCACATGCGCGAGCCAAGGAGCGCCGCCAGCACTTCCTTAGTGGTAGTCTTGCCCGCTGAGCCCGTGATAGCCGCCAGTTTGTGGTCGCGTGACAGTCCGCGCCATTTGCGAAGGCTGGCACCGGCCAGCGATTGTAACGCGGATAATGTATCCGGCGCGGCGAGTAGGCGATCCGCGATTTCAGGGGGGAAACTGCCAATGCGCTCGCTTTCCACGACAGCCGACACAGCCCCGGCAGCCAGCGACTTGGTGACGAAGTCGTGGCCATCGAAGTGCGGCCCTCTAATAGCGACGAAGAGATCTCCGGCTCGAACTGTGCGGGAATCGATCGAGACGCCGGCCAGTCTGGCAAGTGGATCGAGACCCGAGGGAGTTCCAACGCCCAAAATGCGAGCGATTTGTTCCAACGTCCACTGCATTGCCATCTCCCGCGGGTTTAGCGTCACGCTCGTGCGTTGCACCTTCCCAAGGTAATCGTCAAGAACCGCGACCAATTTTTCGGCTGCGGCAAAGATTCGCTTACTAAGTGGAATCTCTAGCTTGGATCTGGATCCTTCGCAAAACCAATTTTGCGTAACAAGCGATGAGCGACTTCGCGATCATCAAACTCGAATGTGCGGTCCTTTAAAATCTGATAATTTTCGTGGCCTTTGCCGGCCAACAAGACGATGTCTCCGGCGCGCGCCTCACGGAAGGCGAGTTCGATGGCGCGTTCACGGTCCAGTTCAATTAGATACGTAGCATTGGCTTTCTGAAGCCCTACCATCACGTCATTGATAATGCGCGCGGGATCCTCCGTCCGTGGATTGTCGCTGGTTAACACCACCAGGTCGCTAAGGCTGCCCGCCGCTTCCCCCATCAGTGGGCGAGTCCCGCGATCTCTGTTGCCGCCCGCGCCAAATAAAGTGATGATTCGTCCCCCGCCCACTAGCTCGCGCGCGGTAGCTATCAAGTTCCGTAGTGCATCGTCCGCGTGCGCGTAGTCCGCGATAACCAGGAACGGCTGACCTTCGTTCACGCGCTGAAACCTGCCGGGCACGGATTCGAGAGCGCGAATGCCTTGTTCAATATCGGAGGAAGAAATTCCCAGCGCCTGAGCAGCCCCAATGGCAGCAAGGATGTTATAGATATTGATACGCGCGATCAGAGAAGAGCGCACCTCAATAGGTCCTTCCGGCGTGTTGGCTGTGAAGTCGAGGCGATCGAGGGAAAGCTGTACCTTTCGGGCGGTGATCTGCGCGCCATTGCGCAAACCGTAAGTCACCGTGCGCCCAGCAAGGCCTTTCAGCGCAACGCCCCGCGAATCGTCGGTGTTGATGATGGCCACATCTGGAGTGTCTGCTCCGGTACCTTCGAAAAGCCGGCGCTTGGCTAGAAAATAATTTTCGGAATCGCCATGAAAGTCCAGATGATCGTGGGTGAGATTGGTGAAAACAGCGGCGGCGAAATGGCACCCCCACAGGCGATCCATCATCAGGGAATGTGAACTCACCTCCAGCACCGCGCTGCTGCCGCCCGCGTCTCGCACTTCGGCAAACATGCGCTGCAGCTCGAGCGCATCGGGTGTCGTGTTGCGAGGCTTGCGACTGCGCGCGGGAGTGCGCCACTCGACGGTCCCCGCGAGGCCTGTTATGCGACCAGCGGCGCGCAAAATGGAATCCACCAGGTAACTGACCGTAGTCTTGCCGTTTGTTCCTGTTACTCCGACCAGTTGCAAATCTCGCGACGGATGGCGGTAGAAATTTGCGGCGGCCAAGGCTAGGGCGGGGCGCGGCGCCACCACTTGAATCCATGACTTTGGAGAATCAGCGGCCAAAGGTGCTGCGCTTTCGTACCAATTCTGATTGGGGGGCGTCTCAGCGACAATTGCAACGGCGCCGCGGGCAATGGCTTCAGGGACGTGCTGAATTCCATCGGTCTTTACTCCCTGCAATGCGAAGAAGACAGAGCCTGATACGATGTCGCGGCTATCGCATTCGACCGTCTCGATTTCGATTTCAGCAGGGCCCCACGTCTGGACTATTTCTACCCCCGCTAGAATTTCTTGAAGTTTCATCCGACTCAACTCTAGTATAGGCGTTTTACGCATCGCGGTTTGGAGTGGTACGTCTGACGTTACCGAGCGAAGCCGCGGTCATTTTCCACCCTGGTGAGTGATAAGGGCGACGGCAGTAGTACGAGAAAAACGTATCGTGACGCGCCCGCCAGGAGGGATGAGTGTTCCCGGCTCGGGCGATTGTTCCAAGGCAATGCCCGTGCCGATGAGCATTGGATTCAGCCCAAGCTGCATACATGCTTCAGCGACTTCGCGGACGCTACGGCCTGTGAAGTTAGGAGCTGGTACCGACGCCCCCTCAGCGAAGGAAGCCGTTTGCAAGGCTCCGGCGCCAGGTTGAAGCTCGCCAGCCTGAACAAGTTTCGGCGAATCAGGCTCAGTGACGGCCCGCATGGCTAGTTGCGTATCTGCAATGCTGTCTCCCGGAGTGTCAAACCCGCCCTCTTCGGAAGGCTCCGCCGGGGCAATTTGGCGAGCGAATTGCTCCTGTTGAGGTGACAACGGTTGATCGTGGGGCACGCCGATATAGGCTAGAACTTGTTCCATGATGCGCTTGAACATGGGCGCCGCTGTATCGCCGCCCATGTGCAGACCAACCGGCGAATCAAGAACCACCAGAACGGTAACGGGAGGATTATTGACAGGGGCGAAACCGACAAATGAGGCAATATACTGAGTGGCCGAGTACCGGCCAGTTGTGGGATCAATTTTCTGGGCCGTTCCTGTTTTTCCAGCCACGCTGTAGCCGGCGAGTTGCGCGGCTTTACCGGTACCACCCTGAAGGATGACTCCCTCCATCATGTGACGAACCGTCGCGGCCGTTCCGGGACTAAGAGAGCGAGTTGGAAGCGGCGCAACGGGAATTTCCCTCTGGCCCGCGCGGCGAATCTCCTTCACGATGCGCGGCCGGTACACTGTGCCACCGTTGGCGATGGACGAGACCGCTGAGATCAACTGCAGTGGATTCACACTGATCTCCTGGCCCATGGCCAGCGAGCCGATGGAACTAGCCGACCAATTCTCGACGTGACGCAACATTCCTGGATTCTCACCGGGAAGTTCAATGCCCGTGGAAGCGCCAAAACCAAATGCTCGGATGTACTGATAAAATTTTGGCGCGCCAAGGCGAAGTCCAATTTTGATTGTGCCAATATCGCTGGACTTAGCGAGAATGTCGGCAACGCTCAACAGGCCGAAGGGCTTGTGATCGTGAATAAGACGTCCAGCCACTACGATCTTTCCCATCTGGCAATCCACCACTTCGGCGGGATTGGTGATGCCTTCCTCAAGCGCACCGGCCAGAGTGATTAACTTAAAGGTTGAACCAGGCTCGTAGGCCGCTCCAACCGCTCGGTTCATCAATGCGTCTTGCGGCGCGCTGCCGGCCTTATTCGGATCAAAATCAGGCCAGCTCGCCATCGCGAGAATTTCACCATTGGCCGGATTCTGAACCACTACCACGCCCGATTTCGCGTGAGAGAGGGCCATTTCAGCCGATAGTTCCTTCTGGACGATGAACTGGATGTTTTGATCCAGCGTCAGTACGATGTCAGCCCCGGGTGTAGGAGGCGTGATCCGGCGATCGAGCCACCGCCCGCGCGCATCCTCCAGCACTAGCATCTGTCCCGACCGGCCGCGAATCTGCTTGTCCAATTGGTATTCAATCCCGCCCAGACCTAAGCCGTCGGTATTCACATAACCCAGCGAGTGAGCCGCGAGGATTCCCTGCGGGTAGTAGCGCTGATTCTCGGTTCGCAAATAAATGCCGCGAAGATTGAGCGCGGCTATTCGGCCGGAAATACCGGGAGGGAGCTTGCGGCGGATCCATACGAAAAATCTCTTCTCCCGCAGCTTGGTTTCCAATTCCGGCTGAGGCAGATCCAGAACGTGCGACAGCAAACCAGCCACCATAGCGGGATCGCTAATTTCGGCTGGATTAGCGAAGCACGATTCAACCGGAGTGCTGATGGCCAGCTCGCGGCCGTTGCGGTCGTAGATCATCCCGCGTTCCGGACTGATCTCCATCAGGTGTTCCTGCTGGCGGCGCGCTCGCGTAAGATAACTCTGATATTGAACGAGCTGCAGCCAACCCATCCGGCAGGCAATTGCGACAATCCACAGTACGCCAATAATCAGGAGGGCGAGCCAGCGGACCGGTGGTTTTAATTTCTCCATACATTAGGCCTGTTAGATCAGGATATATTTCTAGCCGGGTTAAGCCGCGGCGCAAATGCTTTCGGGGAATTTGCATTTTCGCGGCGCAAATCGCGACGCACTGGTTCAGCAGTGCAAATTCATGGGCGGTTCGGCGCGCTAACAGTACGCATCTGTGCCAACACGGCATCCGTCCCAGCCCCCATGGCCGGACTTACACGGCCCGGCAGGGGCACGGTAAGACCAAGTTGCTGCCGCGCAATCCCGTCAATGCGCATGGGCGACCGCAGTTCAGCCAACACAATGCGCAGTTGCTGATTCAACTGCTCGGCTTGCTCGCGGGTGGTCTGCAAGTCCTGCAGGTGGCAGCGCAACTGAATGCATTGGAAGTGTTGCCAGGCATAAAATATGGCGCAAGCCCCGAGAGTGAGACCCCATGCGGTTCGGCGAAGACTATCGCGCAACCTTCCCTTGGGCAGAGCGCGCACCAGCCGCGAATTATCAATTTGTTTCACTGTGTAAAATTCAGGCATAACACCTCGCGCTTGCCAGTTTCTCACCCACTCTTTCCGCCACTCGCAATTTCGCGCTTCTTGCGCGGGGATTGGCAAGGGCTTCCTCTTCACCCGTCTGAATCACTTTCCGGGTGATAATTTCCAGCTGCCCTTCCCGCGCGCCAAGTTGAAACGCCTGCTTGACGGCGCGGTCTTCCAGCGAGTGGTAACTCAGCACCACCCACCGGCCCCCGTAAGCTAATGTGGCAGGGGTCCGGGCTAGAAACTGCCCGAGTTCCTCCGACTCTCGATTCACCGCAATCCGCAGCGCCAGAAATGTTTTTGTCGCGGGATGCAGTCTCTGCCTTCCCCTGTTTCGCCGGCTCCCTGCCACAACCATTGCCAGATGCCCGGTATCGCGGATGGGCCGCGCGCGGACAATTGCTCTGGCGATTCTTCGTGAATCTCTCTCCTCGGCAAGCTGATAGAGGAGATCGGCCAGTTCCCTTTCCGGCCAGCTATTCACAATTTCTTCTGCATTTAATTCGTCCGCCGGATTCATGCGCATGTCCAATGGACCCGGCTGGCGAATGGAAAATCCCCGCTCGCCTCGGTCAAACTGCATACTCGATACTCCCAGGTCGGCCAACACGCCATTTAGCGGTGGAAGATTCAATTCCCGCACGATGCTTCCAATATCTGAAAAATTTGCATGCACCAGCGTTACCCGGTCCTTGTGTTCGCTCAGGCGCTCGCGAGCCGCTTCCAACGCATCCGGATCGCGATCCAGCGCCACCAACCGCCCATCCCTCAGCCGGCTGGCAATTTCAAGACTGTGCCCCCCCGCTCCTGCTGTGGCATCCAGGTACGTCCCGCTCGGTTGAATGTTCAGGCCGCTGACCACTTCCGCAGCCATGACCGGCGTATGGAGTAAATCCAAAGTTCTAAATACCCAGCGCGTCCAGAATCTGGTCGTCCTCGGCTGTCAGTTCACTGCTCTTCATGTGAGCAAGGAAGGCGGAGTGATTCCACACCCTCAGTCCCTTCAGGTTTCCAAGCACGTCCACCGGTCCTTCCAACCTGGCGGCCTCGCGCAACACCGGAGGAACCAGCAAGCGTCCCTGCCCGTCAAGCGAAACTTCCTGACCGTAATAATTCGTGCGATCCAGGAATTTCTGCTTGGCGCGATTGTGAGTGGAAAGCGCCGCCAGTTTTTCCTCAAACCCAATCCAAACTTTCAGCGGATAAACCAGCGCGAACTGGCCAGATTCGCTGGTCACAAAAAACTGCGCCCCGAACTTGCGCAATTCCGCCAGGAACGCACTCGGAATCTTGAGGCGCCCTTTCTCATCCACCGTCGCTTGAAAGTTACCGCGCATTTTCCAACTGCCACTCCCTTCGCCGGGGATTGGCCTTTCTATAACCGAACACTGCCTGCCACAACTCTTACACGTTATTCTACTGTCTACCACTTTTTACCACTTTGCGCCCATTCTAATCGTCGTAGAAAAGTTGTCAAGAGAAAACCGATGAGTTCGCAAAAATATTTGGAGGAGACGGCAACTGCGGAACAATGACCCGACACGTATCATTCTACTACCACATGTTGTGGTTAATTATTCCGGTGACAACAACGTGTGGGGGCCTAACCGCAGTCCTATAAAACAGGTAAAACAGCGAAATTGAAGCGCAACCTTATTGGTAGTTGGAGCTGGGGGAGGAAACGCTCGGAGCGGGTACGCTGGGCGCGGGGGCGCCCGGCGAGCCAGCTCGCAGCACACTCAAATTTTTCAGCATGTCCTGTTCGTCGGGAGACAGGCCGCGCATATACTGCGGATCGTTCAGCTTCGCGGCGCGGTCCGCATCGCTCATACTGCTCAGCCCACGAAGGCGCGACAGAATTACCTGGCGGCGATCCTGTGGAAGCTGTTGCCACTTGGGCAGCAAATCATGCTGAATGTGGTCCTGCTGCGCGGGACTCAGTTGCTCCCAAACGCGCTGACGATCGCGCAAGCCTTCGCGTTCATCGGGGCTCAGACCATTCCAGTAACGAAGCTTGTCGCGAATCTGCGCCTGACCGTCCGGAGACAACTGGCGAAAGCGCTCATTGTTCTTCATGAAGCGCTCTTGCTCCTCCGGAGTCATTTCCTGAAGGTGTTCTTCCCATTTGGGGGGAAGTCCGGCCAGATTGCGGGACTGATTGTTACGTTGCTGTTGCTGTCTTCGGGCCTGCTGCTCGCGCTGAGCTTGCTGGTTCTGCCTGCGGCCTTGTCCTTGTCCCTGTCCCGGAAAAGGCGCAGCAATAGCCGCGGAGGCCAACAGAGGCAACACCAGGAGCGAATTGATAACGCGGCGAATCATAAAAATTAACCTGTGACCCTATGCTTCCTTCGGCGCGCCCGGCGCCCTAAGCCCTTGGCGCACTACATTCTCTGGTCATCACCTGGGGGCGTGGTAGCGGGCTTCTGAGCGGGCGAAGCAGCCGGAATTTCCGACAGCGCCCCAAAATCGCGCAGCACATCATAATTTTCGAGCACCCGCAGATCGCGGATCATGCGGAAATCCTGATCGCTCTGAGCCGTGGTGGTATCCACAGGCACTCGCGCGAACCACGCGGAAAGCACCAGCAGCAGCCCCATGGCCAGCGCCAAGCGCGGAGTGGGCAGCAGCCCATCCCAAAAATGCGGTTTTGGCTCGGCTGCCACACGCGCGCGAATGCGGGCATTGAAGCCCATTGACGGCTCGCTAATCGGCGATTCGTCCAGCACCCTCCAAAGCTGGGTATATTCAAGCGCGCGGCGCTGGCAGCCCGCACAAACCTGCGAATGACTTTCCAGACGCTCGCGCTCCGTTATGGACGCGCGTCCGTCAATGTAAGCCAGCCATTCCGATGAAAATTTGTCGCACATCATATTTCTGCCCCCTTTCCCATACCTGACTCAGCCGGCACCCCTACCAGCGGAGCCAATTCCACTCGCAGCGTCTCGTAAGCGCGAAACAGGAGAGATTTTAGCGCACTCTCCGAACATCCCAACGCCTCCGAAATCTCGCTGTAATCCATTTCCTGAAACTTATGCATCATCACGGCCGCGCGCTGCTTTTCGGGCAGCTTTTCAATGGCCCGGCGTATAAAGGCCGAGCGATCCTGGTCCATCAGCCGCTCGTCCGCAGCCCGCCCCTTGGAAGGCAAATCCAAAGGAGCGGTGTTCTCGTCCGCTGGGGCATCGAGCGAGACTTCCAAATGGTGATAACGCCCGTCGCGAAGCGAATTCAAAGCCAGGTTGGTGGCAATTCGAAACAGCCAGGTGGTGAACTTTGCGCTCGGAACATATTTTTTCCGCGCCCGGTAGATACGCAGAAACACTTCCTGCGCGAGATCCTCCGCCGTCGCGCGGTCGCGCACCATCCGCTGAAGGAAATTGACTACAGGCGTCCGGTAGCGCTGAAGCAACTCGCTAAAGGAGGCCTCGTCGCCGCCCTTCACGTCCAGCATGAGTTGGACGTCTGACCTCGCCATCACAAGCACATTGTAACTAACCCGCTGACGCACTCAAAGTTGTGGAAGGGGGGCCAGGCGGCGGGATGGCTATGGACAAACAAAACCAAGCGTAAAGAGCCTAATAAACCGGTAAATGTGGGAGAATAAAAGAAGAATACTTGCCCACTGTATAACCGTGAAAGGGCGCACCGCTGAGTGACACAAAACTACATTTGTAGTTATTATAATATTTTCACTAATTACTACATATGTAGCTCAAAGTTCCTTCTCTCCCCTCGATAAGGCATCCTCACCGCTACCCCCGGCCGTCGCCCTCTGACGACTCTCCCCTGATTATATCCTACAATTATTGCCGCGCCGGGATGCGGTGTGTGGGCGCTGGCCATGCCGGAAATTTCCGCGACGATTATCACGCTGAACGAAGAGAAAAATATCGCCCGGGCGATTCATTCGTTGGCTGGCGCGGATGAAATCATCGCCGTGGATTCGGGCTCGGTGGACGCGACATGCTCGCTCGCGGCGGAGATGGGAGCGCGGGTGATTCACAATCCATGGCCGGGATATGCCGCGCAGAAGAATTTCGCGGCGCAGCAGGCGCGGCACGACTGGATCCTCAGCCTGGACGCCGACGAAGAACTGGATGCGCGGGCACAGGAGGCAGTGCGGAGTTGGAAGGCAACCGCGCCGAGCGCTGCGGGCTATCGCTGGCCTCGATGCGCGTGGTACATGGGCCGGTGGATACGCCATTCGGGCTGGTATCCAGATTGGAAGCTGCGGCTATACGACCGGCGGCGCGGCCAATGGCGGGGCGACTACGTCCATGAATCCGTATCACTGAATGAAACCAGTGACGTTTCGATCCCCATACTGGAGGGAGAAATCCTCCACTATTCAGCGGAGACGCCAGGGGAACAAAACGAACGCATCGAACGCTATACCGATCTCGGGGTGCGGGAAATGATTGGCCGGGGACGGCGGGCGAATTCTTTTGATTTGCCTTTTTTGCCGCCCATTACCTTTTTCCAGACCTACTTCCTGAAGCTGGGCTTTCTCGATGGACGCGCTGGGTTTCATATCGCGCGCGCCGCCGCGCATTATGTCCGCCGCAAATACGAAAAGCTGGATGCCTACCGACAAACGAAATAGCGAAAAACGGAAGTCGCAGTTTTGTCTAGACAGAAAACGTCGGTTCGCTCAATTCTAAAGGGTTTGCGGGCGCGCGATTGTCAGCGGTGTAGCAATTAGAATTGCCTTCCATTTGGTAGATTTGCGGGGCCGAAGGCCATGCTTGCAGGCCAGGTTTGCGCGCCGAAAGACGATGAAGCGATGGCCTAAGCCCGCGAGACTGGCCGTTGCCGACTGGCTGGTTCGCGGTCTGGCGGGCGCTCTGTTGTGACGTTGAATTCATTCCTACAATTGTGCAGGCAAAAGAAGAAATTGCAAGGGGTGAAGCGGTAGAATTCAGGATATATGGTGTCTGTGACTTGATTGAGCTTCAGCCTACAGGGAGAATCCGATCCCAATTATCCAGGCTAGATTCGAACGGCGATTCCGCCCCGCGTTTCGATCATGTGCGCAAAGTCGAGGGAAGGCCGAAAGCTCCCTCCACTACTTCCAGGAAGGTTCGTTCTTCGCGGAGGACGAAACGCTTGGTCTGGGCCATAGCAAAATTTTCACGCGCTTCGGGATCGGAGCGCAGGCGAGCGCGATAGGCTTCGTAAGAGGCGAGGCTGTCGAAGGCGAACAAACCCCAGGCGATATTGTTGGTCCCTTCGTGAGGGAGGAAATAGCCGACGAGGTGGCCGCCGCATCGGGGAATAATGCGTCCCCAATTTTCAGCGTATTTCTTGAATTCTTCCCGCTGAAACGGGTCAATTTCATAGCGGATGAAGCAGGTGATGGTCATCGGTTTTCCTCCTCGCGGCCGGTGGATTTATTGTAACGCTTGGACCACGCGGTGTTCACCTACAACGTCAAAGGATGCCGGGCTTCCCGGCGATCGTCACCGGGACGCGAAAAATACGAAAGGCCGGCGATACAAAGCAAAGGCCGCTCGCCTAAAGGCGGCCGCTGCAAGGGCGAAAAATAGGTCCGTCTGCCGCGAAAAAAGAACATGACTCGGATGACCAAATGTTTACAGGTCGCGGGTGAAAAACCTGGAGCCTCGCCCAACAAGTCAGATAAATGCAGATCCTTCGCTCCGCTCAGGATGACCCAATATCGGGGACATGCGCAGATGGTCAGAGGTGAGAGAGGGAGTGAAGGAGCCATTCGACTACGCTCAGGACTCGCTGCATGGAGAAAACAGCAGCGAGCACGTAATGGGCCTGGTGTTCGCAACGAAGCTAAAGGTGAAAAATGGCGCGGAGGAGGAGCATGATGAGGGCGCCGAGGAAGACGACGAGGGCGGAGCCGGGGGCGGGATCATGGTTGACTTCGGGGATGAGGTCGGAGGCGGCGACGTAGATGGTGACGCCGGCGGAAAAGGGGAGGGCGTAGGCGATGGTCCCGCGAAGGACCAGCATCATGGCCGTGCCGGCGAGGGTCGAGGCGGCGAGCAGAGCGCAGGCGGCAAAGGCGGCGCGGCGTCCGCGGCCGCTGGCCAGCATGATGGAGGAGACGGTAAAGCCCTCGGGCAACTTGTGAAGGAAGACGGCGAAAAAGATCAGCACGCCGAGGCCGGTGGAAACAAGCACTCCCGAAGCGATGGCCACGCCGTCAAAAAACGTGTGGATGGCCAGGCCCATCAAGACCGTCCAACTGGCGTGAGCGTGGGAGATTTCGGCGGCGTGAGTTTCCTCGCCAAAATGAAAATGCGGGGCAATGGTGTGTTCGAAGAAATGCACCAGCAGATAGCCGCCGAGGATGAGAAGAAAAACGGGCGCGCCCGGCGGGGCCAGGCGAACGGATTCGGGAATCATCTCCAGGAACGCGGTGGCCAGCATGAAACCCGCGCCGAGAGCTACGAAATATTTCAGGAATTGGCGGGACCACTGGCGCCATAGGACGAGCCGCCCTCCGGCGAGATTGGCGAGAGCGGCAGCGAGACCCAGGGCCAGAGCGACCGAGCCGCGTTGGACAGAAAGCAGAGCCACGGAATTACCTTAGCTGAGATGGCGACCTAACCCACCGCAAAGAAAGAGAGCCGGGCCCAAATGCAGATCCTTCGGCGCCGTACGGCTTCTCAGGATGACGCACACGCCGCGCCAGATTCCTCGCTCCGCTTCCCTCACTGCGTTTCGGGGCACGCGGAATGACCGCGGCTTCGTTAAATCGAGTCAAAGGGCAAAGGCCTGGATTCCCGCTTACGCGGTAATGACACATATAAACCATGATGGCCATCACGCACGATGTATGGCAGAGGCAGCCGTCCCAGACGGCCTTAACCCCTTAAACAGAAGCCAAAAACTCAGTACTATATCGAATATACCCATAGGCATATCGAACCACCACAGGTTCACGATATTACTGAAGTGAGGGAAAATGTAGAAAACCAAAGTACACGTCACGCACCACGCAGAGGAGATCAGACCGAAGAGGGCTAGCGCAGCAGGGATATAGCGGGACTTGAACCACAGGTAGCCGCAGATTGTGGACGCCAATGCGCCAAATAGCAAGCCAACGTAATAGTAGTCAAAACGCGCGCCGAGATAGAGCATCGCCAAGCCCCGCAACCGCTCCGCGTCAAATGCCCGCAAGTCATCACCGCCATTTAAAAGCCGCAAAACGTCAAAGAGATGGAGGGTCATAACAAGCCACATCAAGACCCATACGAGCCTCCAAAACGCCGCCAGCAGCGCAAGCACCTGATTGACCGGCTTGAGAATCGTGTAGAGGGCAGTGAGCAGCACGATAACGCCGACGCAGTAGATCAGGTCGCCAACGATGCCGACGCGAAAGAACGCTTCATGGGCCAGTATATTGCGAGCGGTTTCGGCAGCATTGCCGTCCACAATGAGACGATCGTGGATGCCAAAATTGACCAGGACTACTATCGCGAAGGTGAGGAGATAAGATAGCCCGGCCACTCTTGCAGCCTTGCGTTGTGACGCGTCAATCGCGGTGATTGTCATTTTGCGTCCTCCTGAAAGGAGTTCCCTAGCTGGAATGGCGGAAGAGAATCACGTCGCCATCGCGCACGATGTATTCCTTACCTTCCAGGCGGACCTTGGCGCGTTCCCGGGCGAGAGCCCAGCCGCCAGCGGCGAGCAGGTCCTCCCAATTGACCACTTCGGCTTTGATGAAGCCGCGCTCGATATCGCTGTGAATCGCGCCAGCGGCTTTTTGCGCGGTGGAGCCGCGAACGATGGTCCACGCGCGGACTTCCGGCTCGCCGGAGGTAAGGAAAGAGATAAGCCCCAGCAACGCGTAGGTGGCCTCAATGAGGCGGTCGCGGCCGGATTCGGTAAGGCCGTAAGCGCTCATCAACTCGGCGGCCTCGGCGTCGGACAAATCCACCAGCTCGGCTTCAATTTTTCCGCAAAACGGCACGATGGCGGTCTTGGGTTTCTCGCGCAACTTTTCCAAATGATGGCGCTCGATGACGCCATCCATTTGGGCGGCTTCGTCGTCGCCGATATTGAGGACGTAAATCATGGGCCGCTGGGTGAGAAACTGAAAGCCGGAAAGCGCCTTTAATTCTTCGGGCTTGAATTCCATTTCGCGGAGGGGCTTTTCGGAATCGAGAGCGGCTTTGCAGCGCTGGAGCAGGGCGAACTCGGCTTCGCTCTGGGGATCCTTCTTTTTCTTGAGGTCTTTCTCGACGCGCTCGAGGCGGCGCTCCAACTGATCGAGATCGTTGAGGATGAGATCGAGATCGAGGCTTTCGATATCGCGCAAGGGGTCAATCGAGCCATTGGGATGAGGGATGGAGGGATCGTCGAAAAGGCGAACGACGTGGGCGAGGGCGTCGGCTTCGCGGAGAGGCGCCAGAGAGGCGGAATCCTTGACGCGATCCTGCTTGAGGCCGCCGATATCCACGTATTCAATGGTGGCATAGGTGATTTTCTTGGGGTGGAAAACCTCGGCGAGCTTGATCAGGCGGCGGTCGGGGACGCGGGCGATGCCGACGTGTGTTTCGCTCTGCCCGGCTCGAGTTTCGACGTGCGCGCGAGTGAGAATACGAAAAAGACTGGTCTTGCCGGTTTGCGAAAGTCCTATGATTCCTGTTTGCATATCGGGAGTGATACTAGCATGGGACGTTGGTCAAAGGGATGCGCGTGCATGTTAGGCTTGGCGCGATGAGCCACGAGAAATGAAGGCGAAGATCATGAAGGAAAAGGTCAGCTATCCATTCAATCACCGGCACGCGGTGCGCCACTTGAAAAAAGCTGACGCGCGGATGCGGAAGCTGATTGAGCGCGCCGGGCCGTTCCGGATGCGGCGGGATATTTATCCGACTCCGTACCATTCGCTGTTTCGGTCGATTTTGTACCAGCAACTGAACGGCAAAGCCGCAGAGGCGATTTTCGGCCGCGTGAGGGAGCAGATAGGCGGGGGTGAAGTGCCTTCGCCGGAGCAGTTATTGGGAGCGACGGACCCGCAGTTGCATGCGGCGGGGCTTTCGCGGCAAAAAATTGCGGCGCTGCGGGACTTGGCGGAGAAAACGGCGGCGGGGGTGGTGCCTTCGTTCGAGGACATGCGGGAGCTTACCGACGCGGAGATTGTCGAGAGGCTGACGACGGTGCGCGGAGTGGGCACGTGGACGGTGGAGATGCTGCTGATGTTCCGCATGGGACGCCCGGACGTGCTGCCGGTGCTCGATTTTGGAGTACGGGCTGGATTTGCGCGGGCCTACGGGCGCAAGGAAATGCCCAAGCCGAAAGATTTGGCGGCATTCGGCGAACGGTGGCGGCCGTACCGTTCAGTGGCAAGCTGGTATTTGTGGCGCGCGGTGGATTTGCACAATGCGAGCAAGAAAAAAGCGGGTGCGAGCGCCAAGAAGATTGTGGCGGGGGAAAAAGCGGCAGCCCTTAAGAAATCAAGAATGAAGAAAGTAAAACGGCCGTGACTCGCTTACAGGGTGATCCGGAAAACAACGGCAAAATGACGTTGGGCACGTACGTCTATGGGGTAGCGGCTATCGCAGCGGGAATCATCAACCTTGTGTGGGGCGAATTTGAGAGCGGCCATCAACCGATCCAGGCCTTCGGCGACAACGTCCCTGGCCGCGAGGTATTCGCGTATATCACCGCCGTCTGGCTAATCGTAGCGGGGGCGGCGATTTTGTGGCGCCGTTCCGCTCGCGCCTGGCGCGGCGGCGCTCGCCATCGTCTATTTCATCTTTGCGATCTTCTGGCTGCCTCGATTCTAAACGGCGCCGCGGGTGCTTGGTTTTCATATCTCCGTCTGCTTTGGCGTGATGGGTGGGGTTGGGCAGCATCTCATCCTGGTGGCCGCGGGAGCGGTCGTCTGGGCGTCGCTGACAACGGGCGATTCGTTATGGCCGCGGAGAGTGGCCCTCATCGCTCGTTGGACATTTGGATTCTGCACGATTGATTTCAGGTTGGCGCACTTGGGTGGCATTAAGGACGTGGCGCCCTTGGTGCCGGGGTGGATGCCCTTGGGAGGAGCTTTTTGGACGGTAGTAACGGGGATATGCTTCGTGCTCGCGGGTGTCGCAATCGTCTCCGGCATTCTGGATGTTGTGGCTGCCCGGTTACTCGCCCTGATGCTCTTGGTTTTTAGCGGGGCGGTATTAGCGCCCATGATCTTCACTTCTCCCCATGACCAGACAGCCTGGGGCGGCAACGCGTACAATTTAGCCGCAGTGGGGGCGGCGTGGATTCTTGCCGGATGCCTCGCGAACCGGCAAAGCCAACATGCAACAGCCACGGGGTAAGCCGCGCGGGCGGAGACTGGCAGGTGAGGCTGCGGGCCTTAAGAAATCAAAACAAGAGATTAGAACGCAGGTGAGAAGGCTACAGGCCAACCCAGAAGATGAAAGAATTGCCGCAAGCCGGAATATATTTCTGCAGCCGTTTGGGATTCCGCAGGAGCCAGTGATACCGTCCACGTTGCGCCCACTTGGACTTTGAATTCCTAATGCAATCGTACACTTCCACCGTGCCTAGCACTTCGCCTGTGGGCAACTTCTCCGGGTCTAGTCCGTACCTGCGACAGGCTTCGTAGTTAACAGTCAGAGAGGCGTGAATTGCCAGCGGTCCGATAGTGGGTAAGCCGCGAGCGATTTTCGACGTCCTTATCACTATGTAAAATCAGATACGCGTAGGGTTGTCTAAGGCTGATACATCTCATTCATATAGGCATTTACCTTTATTGACGGGCGGTGAGGTAGAGGGCGGCGAGGCCGAGAAGGAGGACGCCACCTTCGAGGCGCACGGACATCTGGTGGAGGCGGTCGAATTGGGTACGGAGGGGATTTTCGAGAGGCGTTGCATCCACTGAGCCCATTTGCTGGCGCAGAACGCGGAGGCGCGGCGAAACTCCCCAGTTTGACGCCGCAGTAAGCAGGATCATCAGGACTAACGATAAGCGCGGCGAGACGGGCAAGGCCCCCGAAAGAGCTGCGCGCTGAGGTAGCAAACAGAGCGAGCGAAACCGTCGCGGCCAGGTAAACCAATCCCATAATAATTCCCATAACGTGCAGGCGTCCGAGGGAAAAACCAACGAGAATGCCGGGTTGATCGCGGCTGGAGAGCAGTCCAAAAGCAGAGGGGGCCAGGATAAAGCTGAAGAACATGATTCCACCGAGCCAGGTTCCCAGCGAAAAAATTTGAAGAAATCGAAGGAAGCCGGTCATTTGGAATTCAACGGGTAGCCTCTAACCTGTATTTTCAATCGGCATTTCAACGGGAATTGCAATGTTGTTTGTGATACCGCTCGCAATCGTGATGGCAATGGCGATTCGGCTACAATCGCAGGCTTGACGTTCGTGTGACGAGGATGGCCCGCTACAATGAAGGAATGGCGCGCAACGAAATCACCGGCGGGCGCCTCGAATAGAGAGAGAGCATTCGCAAAACCGGCGTCGCCATAACGAATACCACGTGGTTGGAATCCGGCGAAACGGAACGAAGGGCAAGCGGGAATGCGAAAATGGTGGGCGATCAAGGACTTGAACCTCGGACCTCTCCCGTGTGAGGGGAGCGCTCTAACCACTGAGCTAATCGCCCCCGCTTGAAGCGTTTGTAGCAGAAGGGCCATGGAATTGCAAACCACATCCATGCCGCGGCAATGCATTTGGGAGGACTGACACCCCAATGATTACAGCCACGCAAAACAGGATTGGCGAACTGCGGGCGTCCATTGGACGCGCGGTGAAGGGCAAGGACGACGTAATCGAGCTGGCCCTGATCACGCTGATTGCGCGCGGGCATCTGCTGATTGAGGACGTGCCGGGAGTGGGCAAGACGACGCTGGCGCAGGCCCTGGCGCAATCGTTCCACTGCACGTTTCAGCGGATTCAATTTACCTCGGACATGCTGCCGGGCGACGTGATTGGGGTCAGCATATTTCATCCCGCGCGGCAGGAATTCGAGTTCAAACCCGGCCCTATTTTCGCCAACGTGGTGCTGGCCGATGAAATCAACCGCACCACGCCGAAGACGCAATCGGCGCTGCTGGAAGTGATGAACGAAGGCCAGGTGACCGTGGATGGGCGGACGTATCCGGTGCCGCAGCCCTTCCTGGTGGTGGCGACGCAGAATCCGGCGGAGCATCATGGCACTTATCCATTGCCCGAATCTCAGCTCGATCGGTTTCTGATGCGGCTCTCAATGGGCTATCCGTCGAGGGAGAGTGAAAAAGATATTCTGCGAAACGGGTCGGGAGCTGCGATTGGAACCACGGGGCGGCCTCTGGTGGAATTGCAAGCGCCGGACGTGCTGGAAATGCAGGAGGAAGCGGCGGCCGTTCGGGTGGATGAAAGCCTGCTGGATTATGCGATGGACATTGTGGAGCGTACACGGAGATCGGAGCAGTTGAGCCTGGGGGTGAGTCCGCGAGGAGCGCTGATGCTGCGGCGCGCAGCGCAGGCCCGGGCGTGGATTCTGGGGCGCACCTATTGCCTGCCGGATGACTTCAAACAACTCCTCGCGCCGGTGCTCGCGCATCGCGTGGTAGTAAATTCGCGACATATTTTTGCGCACCCCGCGACGCACTCCAGCCAAGCAACTTCGAATGGTTCGCCGCAAACATCGGCGCGCAACTTCACTGGGGCCAAATCGGACCACGCCGCGGAAATTCTGGCCGAGATAGCGGCGTCGGTTCCCGTGCCTGTATGATGACGGCATCTCCAAGTTAGAACACTCCTTTAATGCCAACAGTTTCCGCACTTCGCCGGCGCTTTTTTCCTGGTGATTTACCGGCGTGGCAAGCGTTCGCGACAGCCATTGGAGTGCTGGCGCTGGCGTTTCTGCTGGCGCTCTTTTCGGCCGCCGCTTCAGAGATGGGACGATTCTGGCTGGGCGCGGGGGCGGCGATTACCGCGCTGGGAATGGCGGCGTGGGTCGCAGTCGCCATTGTGCCGAAAATGGCGCGACGCACCAGCCTGCGCTGGCTGACCTACCAGCTTGATTACCATCTCACTCGCGAAGGGCTATTTTATCTGGGCGCGGTGTCGGTGCTTGTGCTGGCCGCGGTAAACACCGGGAACAATTTGCTGTTCCTGGTTCTCTCCTGCCTGCTGGCGGGGATTCTGGTTTCCGGCGTCTTATCGCGAATTGTTCTTTCGGGAATTCATTTGGATTTCGAATTACCCGAGCACATTTTTGCCGGGCAGGCCGTGGAAGGCCGCATGGAACTGGCCAATGAGAAACTTTGGTTGCCGTCGTTTTCGTTGTCGGTAAGCGATGGGCGTTCGACAGCGAAGAGCAAGGGTGACCCAAAAGTGACAGAGATGCTTTCGCGGCCGGTCTATTTCCCGCACGTTGCGGCCAATGCGTCGGTGATACAGCCGGTGAAAATGCTTTTTCCCCGGCGCGGGGAATGGCATCAGGAGGGGCTAGGGATCAGCACGCGGTTCCCTTTCGGCTTCATCGAAAAAACCCGGCGAGTGGAGTGGCGGAGGGAAATCCTCGTTTATCCGCATGTAGCGCGTACGGAAATGTTTTCCGAATTGCTCGCGCTGCTCGGGGGCGAGATTGCGGGATTCTATCGCGGGCGCGGGCATGAGCTACATTCGTTGCGCGATTACCAGCAGAGCGATAGCGTCCGGTTCGTAAGCTGGCGCGCATCGGCGCGGACAGGCGCGCTGAAGGTGCGGGAGTTTGCCCGCGAAGACGAACGGCGGGTGATCATCGCGCTGGATTCATTTTCCGGCGGGAACGCGTCGAGTTTCGCCGGCACAACGGCGGATGACGCCCTATTTCGCGAGCGTTTTGAACGGGTCGTAAGCGTGGCGGCCAGCCTCGCGTGGCATTTCTCGGAGGTTGAGGCGATAGCCCAGCTGCGCACACCGCGCGCGGCCACGGCCATGGCGCCCGCGCATGAAATGATCTACTCAGCGCTTCGTGAACTGGCCATTATCCAGCCCGAATCCGATTCTTTCGTCCCGGCAAGTTCAGAATCGCGAGCCGTTGACTCAGGTGAGGTTAAACCAAACGGCAATGCCGCCGGCTTTCTGGAATCGCTCTCCGAGTATCCGGATCTGTTCAAGATAATTCTTACCGGACGCGCCCCCGCGAGCGTGCCGGCAATACTATGGACGTCGTCGCACGTCATTTTTTTTGACGCGCTCTAGCCGGCTCTGCGTGAGTCTGGAAATGAATGCCGCAGACTGCCCGGTTAGCAGCCTTATATTGCTTCCAATCCAGCACCTAAAGAGGTAGGCTAACGCCCGCAAGGAGGAGCTTGCGCCTATGACGCTGCAGGTAATTCTGGGAGCACAGGACGGTGTCCTGATAGCAACGGACAACAAACAGGTAACCCTTACTTCCGAAAGCCTAAAGAGATCTGATGAGCGTATCGCATTAGAGACCGATTCCATTCATATCGGACAGTATGGGGCCGATAAAATTGTCTTCAACAAGGCAAAGACCATAGCAATAGCCTGCGGCGGGTGGGACGGCGCCCAATATGTCAGTCAAGGCATCGCTGAGGAATTGGATTCAGTTTGGGGCGAGTATGTTGGCCCTATTGAAGCGCTTGTTAATGCAAGGTGGACATGCATACCGGAAGCGGAGAGAGGAGAATCCCTGGAGTTTTCTAGTAACACCTCTCTCATTGCGGTGCATGCGGAAAAAGGCGAGGCATTCAAGATTTTCTTTAAAAAGGAGTCTGGCATTATTGCAATCTTTCATCGTCGCAAGAATCAGAAATTTTTATTGCTTGGGGGGCACATACAGAATCCAGCCGGAACATTTCTGGAAATTGGTTACCCTAGCGGTCACCCAAGAATTGACGATCTTGTTTTCCTGGCAGCCCACTTTATTCTGACTGGGGAAAGGCTAAATCCTGCCGGAATTGATGGATTGGAGATTCACGTCGCAAGAAATGGCAATCCATTCGAAGAAATTGGTGAGGGTCGCTTATCTCGAATCAGGGATGCGTCGGATAAGTTTCACCGAAAACTAAAGAGGAGCTTAGTTAAGTCGCTCTCCAAATTTAACTAGAGTGCGACCGTATCCAAAATGTTCCCACCGCTTGCTGGCCGCAAACCGTCCGGTGCCACGCTGGCAGCGTTCCGGCGGGCGCTTCTTCAATGGTTTGCGGCGAAGCGGCGGGCGCTGCCGTGGCGGAAATCGCGCGATCCCTATCACATCTGGGTTGCGGAAATAATGCTGCAGCAAACGCGGATCGCGGCGGTGATTCCCTACTACGAACAATTTCTGGAGCGCTTCCCTACTATTGCCGAGTTGGCACGTTCGGACGAGGCGGAAGTGCTGGGGCTATGGTCGGGGCTGGGCTATTACCAGCGCGCGCGAAATTTGCAGCGAGCGGCGCGAGAAATTGTGGAATTGCACGGGGGGAAATTTCCCCGGGATGCGGAAGTTGCGCGGACGCTGCCGGGGATTGGCGTCTACACGCTGGCCGCGGTGTTAAGCATCGCCTATGGCAAGCCGCTGGCCGCGCTGGATGGAAACATCGCGCGGGTGCTGGCGCGGCTGGGCGCGGTGCGAAGCCCTTTGCGCGATCCTCAAACACGGCGGAAGTTGCAGGAAGAGGCGCAACGTCTGCTGGCGTCCGGCAATCCCGGCGACTGGAATCAGGCATTCATGGAGCTTGGCGAAACCGTATGTACGCCGCGTGCACCGCGCTGCGAAGAATGTCCGATGGCCCGCTGGTGCCGGGCGCGTGGGATGGAACTGCAGAATGAAATACCGACAAAGCGAATATTGCGTGAGGGAATTCGAGTGACGCTGGCGGCAGCGGTGCTTTGCGATCCGCGCGGGGAGACGCTGCTGCTTCGGAGTCCCGGACGTCACGACGCGGTGCTTTTCTCGCGGCTCCGCCAGTTCCCGGCAATTGAAATCATTGGAGACATGCGCGATGGGGTTCGGGAAGAGGCTAAGCCCCGTGCGACCACTCAGATTAGAAATTATTTGCGGGATGAATTAGGGCTGCCAAAATTGTTAAAAAAATCTTTCCGCCAGTTGCCCGCCCTCAGACACGCGGTGACTTTTCGCGACGTAGTGCTTCTGCCCGTTCTGGTGCGCGTTGCCCGGCTTCCCCGGCATTCCGAAGGCGAAGCAGTTCCGCTACAGGATGTGCCGCATATGCCGATTTCCAGCGCCACGCGCAAGATTGCACGCGCCGCTCTTACAGCCCTGGCAGGATCTTCCAATCAAGCGCGGAATTGATTGTTCGGACCCCTGAAATAATTCAGCCAGACCTTCTGCCGCCGAGGGTGGCGACCGTAACGTACCATTGCGGGCAAGAGTGTACTTCCGAATCGCTCAGCGCATCTGAACTGTTAGGATTAGTCCAATCAGGATGGCCAGGTCGAGGCAGCGCAAGCGGAAGGCTGCTTTGCCCAGACCTTCGCGAAATCACTCTGGAAAAGAACCTGACTCTACAAGGGCAAAAAGCAGATCCCTCGTCCGCTGAGACAGACTCGGGATGACCTGGTGTTGCGGGGGCTGACAAAGGAGTGATTGACCCTTTGCCTCGCCGCCCGGGGCAAGAGACGGCCTCTGCGAAGGCAGGCCAAAGGCGGAAAGGCAGTCGCCCAAGGGAGACGCCGAAGCAGACTGAAGATGAGAAGGCAAAATGCAGATCCTTCGCTGCGCTCAGGATGACAACTTGAGGCAGGTGATCCTTCATTGATAACCGCCGCACCTAAGATAACCGCCGCGCCTAACGCGATCCTGCTGAATTCGGAAGCTACCACTTCGGTACCGTCGGCGGCTCTGCGGCGTTATTTCGAAGTTGTGCTTTATCTGCTGACGGCGACGGGCGCGCTAGCGGTGATCTATACCGGCAGGCTCGACTGGATTAGCTCCATCATTGTGGGTGGCGCGCTTGCGTTCAAGGGCGTGCGCCTGGCACGGCATTGCGGGCCGGAGATATCCTCGGCGCTGGCGACGACCGTGGTATTAGTCTATCTTCTTTTTTTTCCGATTGATTTGTGGTTCGTCTCCAACCATCTCATCCCCGGCGCACCCGCTCCGGTGCTCTATTCCGCGCTACTGGCTTCCGTACACCTGCTGCTGGTGGCGACGTTGGTGCGGCTGTATTCGGTGCGCACGCGCCGCGACGGACTGTTCCTGGCCATGCTGGCCTTCGCGTGCATGCTGGCCTCGGCGATCCTGACGGTGGATCCGACGTTCCTGATCGTGCTGGCGATTTTCCTGATGCTGGCGGTGGCAACGTTTGTGGGCATGGAAATGAGCCGCGCATCCGAAAATGCCATTTCGCCGAACGTGGCTGAAGGGACCACTCCCGCGCACCGGTTGCATCGGGCTCTGGGAACTGTCTCCGCAATGGTGGGACTGGCGGCGCTGGCGCTGGGCGGGGTGATTTTCTTCCTGATTCCGCGCTTCACGGCGGGCTATTGGAGCGCGTTACGAGTGCAACCGGAGTTGATTTCAGGATTTACCGAGAACGTCCGGCTGGGAGAAATTGGCCGCATAAAACTGGGGACTTCACTGGTGATGCGGGTGAGAGTGGAAGGCGATCCGGGGCGCGCGGAACTGGCTCTCTGGCGCGGCATTGTGCTGACGGCCTTCGATGGGCACCACTGGTTCACGGCATCCCACGCGGCGGACGTGGTTACTCCTCAACCAGATGGCAGCTACGTTTTCCCGGCACGAGGTGCGGACCAGCGTCCCACGTTTGGCATGGTTGCCGCGGCGGTGGCGCCTTTTCGCTACACCATTTTGCTGCAACCCATTGGCACGAACGCATTGTTTTTCGCCGCGCAACCGGTTTCCGCCAGTGGCGGCCTTGACGGCGAGAATTCGCAGAGCGATTTGCTGACGCACCGTGGTTATCTGGTGATGGATGCCACCGGCTCCATTTTCCGGCCAGCCTCGGGCGACATGGCGGTGCGATATGAGGGCGTATCCGATCTGCCGCTGTATCCGGCGGCGGCGCTGCGCCAGGACACGACGAATTATCCGCCGGATTTGCGGTTAACTTACCTGCAACTTCCCCCTCTCGACCCGCGAATTCCCGCGCTGGCGGCGAAAATTACCACTGGCGCTCGAACGCCCTATGACAAAGCGGCGGCCATTGAGAATTATCTTCACGCGCATTATGGCTACACGCTGGACCTTCGCGGCGACCCTGGTACAGACCCGCTGGCCTACTTTCTGTTTCAGAAACGCGCGGGACACTGCGAATATTTCGCCACGGCCATGGCCGTGCTTCTGCGAGTGTCGGGAGTGCCTTCGCGCTACGTGACCGGCTTTCTGCCCGGCGAATACAACGACGTGGGCGGCGACTATATTGTGAGGGCCAGGGACGCGCACAGTTGGGTGGAAGTGTATTTCCCGAGTTACGGTTGGGTTCCCTTTGATCCCACCCCGCCGGGAGAGCCGCGCAGCCACGGGCTGATGGACCGCATGTCCCTCTATTTTGACTGGCTGCAATACAACTGGGGCGAGTGGGTGGTGAACTACGATTACGGCCATCAACTCACGCTCGCTCACACGCTGGAACATTCCTCGGAAGACTGGAAACAAAACGCGGTTAATTTTCTGGAAACGAAGAAGCGCCGCGCTTTGGATGAAATGGACGGCGTGGTGGCGCGGGTTGCGCGCGACCGGCGTCTGCTGTTAATTGTGGGACTGCTGTTGCTACTAGGGTTATCTATTCTGCGAAAGCAGGAAGCCATTGCCGGCGCGTTCCTGCGATGGAAAATCCTATGGAAGGCTCGTGGTCAAGGCGGAGCCGCCACTTCTTCTTCGCTGGCATCGCTCGAATACCGGCGAATGTTGCGCGCTCTGGAACGAGCGGGCTGGCGGAAAGGCATGTCCCAAACGCCGTTGGAATTTGCCTCTGGCTTCGGTGCGTCCAAATTAGCGAATCCGGTGATGGCGATCACTGAGCTTTATCAATCGGCGCGCTTCGGCGCGGGCGATTTTGATGAAGGCGCGATGTCGTCACAGTTGCAGCAGATTTTCGAGCGGCTGCGCGGCGGGAGAGAGCGAAGGGGGAATAATCCCGCCGGTGCCTCCTAATAGCACATATGTTTTTTCCTGGCGGATGACAACTGAAGGGGGGGGGAATTTGTCAAGGTTGGCCAATTCCCACCACTGACCCACCAACCACCGCACGAACTCGCAACACGCTTAAAAATGTAACCGCTTGGTGCAGTGTCGCGTACTACACGACTTTCGAGGTCGAAGCTGGCCCCATCGAGGAAGCGTTGGAGAAAGCAAAATCGCAGGTCCGCCACGAATCGGGCGAGCCTTGTAACGGCGAATCGGGCTGGGATGAGTTTGAAATCTCTTCCGAGTCCAGTGATGGCGGGTTTATCACGCATTTAGGCTGGAGATCCTTAGTGCTTGGCGAACCTCAGTCCAGCGGCTATTGCAGCTTGGCGAATTCGGCTTTGGCTTCCTTCAGGATGGGGACGTCTGGATCGGCATCTTTCCAGAAGGTAAAAAAATCCTTATAGGCGGCGAGAGCGCGGACGCGGGCAGCGTCGGCATCGGCACCCTGCGAAGTTTTGGCCTGCAGCGCGTTCGCTCGGGCCAATCCCAGATGCGCCAGCGATCCTGTCCAGCAATTCCAGACGATGCCGCTGTGGTCGAGAACCTTCTGAAACTCGGCGGCAGCAGCGCTGCCCTGTCCCGCTGCTAGGTATGCCTCACCCCGCACATATGTGGGATACAGGCAGGAAAGGTTTGCAAGAAAGTTAATTTGCCCCAACTCGATGGGTGTGGCAGCTTGCAGGGTATTCAGAGCGGACACCGGCTTCTTTCCCTACAGGGCCAATTGTGCATGAATCGCAGGCAGCCAGAGTACCTGCATTTGGGTGTCCAGGGGGAAGCGTTTTCCTAAGTCTTCGGCCAGCGATTCGGTTCGAGCCGTATCACTTGCCATCGCAAACGCAAGCGCAACTTCGCTCTCGACGGCCTGGCTCGCGGGAGCAAGCTTCAAAGCTTCCGCCGCAGACTTCCGGGCGTCTGTGGGATAGCCATAAGCGGCCTCCAGCTGAGCCTCAATGCGGAAGCAGCCTATGCTTCGCGCTGAAAGCGGGGTGAAGCCGCGTGTCCTCGGCTTTATAAACCACACCCATCCCGCCACCGCCCAGTTTTTCGACGATGCAGTAGTGCGAAATCGCTTGTCCGATTTCCAGGAGACGCCCTCTGGCTGCGTATCTTAGCCGGAATTTCCTTTTTGATCTTGAAAACGGCAACATAGTACACCCGTCTCGCTCTTCGCGACACTCTAATACATAGACTCCTACTGTGGCGGCGGACAATCGAACGCGCCGTGTTACAATGAAGGCTGAATTTTTCCAGAAGATTTCCCTCCCCAATATGCCCAAAGTCGGTTTCGTCAGCCTAGGATGCCCAAAAAACCTTGTGGATAGCGAGGTGATGATGGGTATGCTCGCGCGCAACGGCTATGAGTTGACGCCAAATGCCGAAGATGCCGACATCTTCGTGGTGAATACCTGTTCCTTTATCGCGCCGGCGCAGCAGGAATCCATTAACACGATTTTGGAATTGGCCGAGCACAAGAAAACCGGCAGGGCACGGCGCTTGGTAGTGGCCGGCTGTTTGGTCGAACGCTATCGTGAACAATTGCTAGCGGAAATTCCGGAAGTGGATGCCGTAGTAGGAACCGGCGAGATCGAAAGTATTTTGGAAGCTTGTGCGGAAGATTTGGAATCTGGGCGCGACGCGGCTGGCACACAACGCGGCCATAGCGAGACGCCTTCGTATCTGTATCACGACGCTACGCCCCGAATTGTCTCCACAGCGCGGCATACCGCTTACATCAAAATCAACGAAGGCTGCGATCATCCCTGCACATTCTGCATTATTCCGGAATTGCGGGGAGCATTCCGCAGCCGCGCTTCGGAATCAGTGGTGCGCGAAGCGGAAAATCTGGCGCTGGGGGGCGTGCGGGAAATCACGCTGGTTGGGCAGGACACGACTTTTTTTGGCGAAGACCTCGGTATCCGCGACGGCTTGCCTGATCTGCTCGCCCGCCTGGCGCAAATTGATCCGCTGCTATGGGTGCGGTTTCTCTATTGTTACCCCAACCGCATTACTCAACGGCTGCTGGATACGCTCGCTGCGCATGACCGGCTCGCGAAATATATTGACGTTCCCTTGCAACATGCCAGCCGCAACGTTTTGGCACGGATGAAGCGCGGTTCGCATGGCGGCGCTTTTCTTAAACTGATCGAGCGAATTCGCCGCACGATTCCCGGAGTTTCGTTGCGCACGTCATTCATCGTGGGTTTTCCAGGCGAGATGGAGGCGGATTTTCGCGAGTTGTGCGATTTCGTGCGCGCCGCCGAATTCGACTGGCTTGGTGTATTCGCCTACTCCGATGAAGAGACCGCCGAAAGCCATGCGCTCGACGGAAAAGTTAAACAGGAAACGATTACCCGGCGACGGCACGAATTGATGTCGCTGCAAAGAAAAATTTCGCACCGCAAGCTTCGCGCCCGCGTGGGGCGGACCTTCACCGCGATTCTGGAGGGGCCGGCGAAGGATACGGATCTTCTGTGGGAGGCGCGTCTCGAAGGAATGGCGCCGGAAATTGACGGCAAGGTGTACATCAGCGAAATCCGCGGACTGGAAGAGGGCGGTCCGCTGCCCTCCGCTGGAACGCGCGCGACCGTGGAAATCACTCGGGCAATGGAATACGACCTGGTAGGGCGCGTCATTGAATGGACGCGCGATGCCGCAGCCAACCATGCCGGTGTTGTGTCGCAATCTTTATCTCCCTCACGTCTAGCGCGCCCTATTTCGACGAGCGTGGCCGGACTGGTACAAATCAATGCGGCGACTAATGGCGTGACATCGCCAAGTTCTTTAGGGCCGGCATTCGCGCGTATGGACGCGCGCTAATCCTGGACGGTGCCCGGTGTCAGGCGATTTGCAGCTCCGGTGTCCGATTTGCGGCAAATCTGTTAGCGCGGCCACGCATCCCGAATTTCCCTTCTGCTCTGAACGCTGCCGATTGATTGATCTGGCCAATTGGGCCACTGAACGCTATGTAATTTCCGAGCCTGCCGCTGACGAAACCATGCCCTCGCCAGATGGCGAACCGGATTCGAATAACGATGGCGTCTAATTCCCCGTTAAACCCGCGCGCACCAGCCGAGGAAACAACAGTCTCCGGATCGAGCGCTACTCTTCCGCGATTGGTTGCGACCGCCGGAGGGCTGGGGTATCTCCCACTGATGCCCGGAACATTTGGGGCGCTCGCCGGCGTAGGGCTATATGTGTTGGCCATCGTTGGTGGCGCACATTTCGGCGCGGGACATTGGGGCGGAGCGCTTTGGAGTTCATCCACGCCAGCCGCCAGCGCGAGCGGACTGTGGATTGCCGCCGCCATCACCATTCTAATCTCCGGAGCCGGCGTTTGGGCTGCGGGCTCCGAAGAACGCGCGTCGCGCCGCAAGGACCCACAGCACGTTGTAATTGATGAAGTCTCCGGGCAACTCATTGCCTACGTCGCTGCGCTGGCTCCGTTTAACTGGAAATATTGCGTGGCCGGTTTTATACTTTTTCGAGCGTTCGATATCGCCAAACCCTTTCCAGTTCGTCAAGCCGAGTCTCTAGCGGGCGGCTGGGGTATCATGGCGGATGACTGGTTGGCGGGCTTATACGCGGCGTTGGGATTGTGGATTTTGCGTTGGGCGGGAATGTAGTTCATTTTCCCGCAGCCTCCCGGCAGTCGAAGCATGACTTTTCCCGTGACCAACCTCGTGACGAAAAACGGCACACCTCACATCGAGAGCGTTCGCCCCTCGGCGGCGCTTCCCGGGGGCGAAATTTCCATTGCCGGAAGTGGATTCAGTGGGCCTACGCATCTTTCTCCTCGAGTTGAAATCGGCGACACCGAAGCAACATTGGTTTTGGCCGGCGATTCGTTCTTGATCGCGCGGGTGCCAGAGGGCGCGGAGGGATCCGAAGTGCGCGTGCGCGCTGGCGAGGAGCAAAGCGGGCCTGGCGCTATTACCCTGGGGCGAAAGCTGGCCGATAATTTGCATCCCGTCAGCAATCCCGCTGTGGACGCGGAGGGCAGCATCTTCGTCACCTTCAGCGGCCAGCGTGGACAGCGTGTGCCCGTCCCGCTATATCGCGTGAATGACGACCGGGTAAGCCCCGTCGTCATGGATCTCGTGAATCCCACTGGCTTGGCCTTCGACCGCGATGGAATCCTCTACATTTCCTGCCGTAACGACGGCACACTGCATCGCGTGATGCCCGACGGCACTTCCTCGCAATGGGTGGAGGGCATGGGCGTAGCCACTGGCCTGGCCTTCGATCCCGTCGGCAATCTGTATGTGGGCGACCGCAGCGGTACGATTTTCAAGATCAGCCGCGACCGTCAAATCTATGTGTTCGCCACACTGGAACCTTCCGTAGCGGCCTATCACCTCGCCTTTAGCGCCGCAGGCGATCTATTTGTGACCGGTCCGACACAATCCAGTTTTGATCGCGTGTGGCGAATCACGCCGGAAGGCGAGGTTCACGTTTTCTATCGCGGGCTAGGGCGTCCGCAAGGCATGGCGTTCGATATTGGCGGCAACCTGTTCGTGGCCGCGTCGCTCGGTGGACATCGCGGCATCATTCGCATCTCGCCCTCGGGCCAAGCCGAGTTGGTACTGGCGGGGGGTGGGCTGGTAGGTGTGGCATTGCGAGATCACCTCGCCGTGCTGGCGACTTCCAGCGCCCTTTACAGCCTGCCCTGGGACGTCCAAGGCATGCCGCTTTTCGGCTAGCACTTTCCCGATATTCTGAACCGCTTCGATGAAAATTCTTTCCGGCAAATTCCACTCGGCATGAACGCGGAAATCATTGCTGTCGGCTCCGAACTGCTCACTCCCGACCGGCTGGATACCAATTCCCTTTTTCTGACTGGCAGACTAAGTATGCTGGGGATTCGGGTGTCGCGAAAAACAATTGTCGGCGATCAACCCGGCGATATTCGCGATGCCTTTTCCGAAGCCCTGCACCGCGCGGAAGTAGTGATTTCCACGGGCGGACTGGGCCCCACCTTGGACGACCAGACACGCGAGGCTGTATCCGGGCTTCTGGGACTGGCTCTAAAACTCGACCAGGAAACACTGCAACACATTCGCGAGCGTTTCAAGCGAATGAGCCGCGCCATGCCAGAAATCAACATACGCCAGGCCATGGTCCCGGAAGGAGCTGAAATCCTTCCCAACCCCCGCGGAACGGCGCCGGGTTTGTGGCTGGAACCTCGCGGACGCCGCATCATCCTGCTTCCTGGTCCCCCCAATGAAATGGAGGGAATGTTTGAGCAAGAGGTGGTGCGGCGGTTGGCGCGGCGCGGCGCCGGGATACGGCTGGTGAAGTGCGAGATTCGGGTCACCGGTATGGGCGAATCGCATCTGGAAGAGATTATCGCTCCCATTTATTCGAGTTACCCAAACGTGGAAACGACCATTCTGGCCGGACAGGGCGAAATCCAAATTCATCCACGCATGTGGTCGGCCGACGCCGAGGCAGCCCGACATATCCTGGACGAATTGACCGCGAAAATCGAAGTTGCGCTCGGTGACCACATTTTTTCGAGCGTTGGTGAGACATTTGAGAACGTTGTGGCTAAGGCTCTTACAGCTAATCACGCCACGATCGCAACAGCGGAAAGCTGCACGGGCGGCCTGGTGGCTGAACGCCTCACCCGTGTGCCGGGAAGTTCGGCATATTTTATTAGCGGGGTGGTTTGCTACAGCAATGAAGCCAAGACCGCTCTCGCCGATGTGTCTCCGGCAATGATCGCGACGCGAGGCTCGGTAAGCTCCGAAGTGGCCATCGCAATGGCTGAAGGGATTCGCCGCCGCAGTAAAGCAACGCTCGGAATAGGAATCACAGGAATTGCGGGGCCTGGCGGAGGCACTCCGGAAAAGCCCGTCGGAATGGTGCATATCGCTTTCGCCGACGAAAATAACACTCGCGAATCGCGCTTCGTCTTTCCCGGCGACCGCGAGCGCGTCCGCTGGCAGGCTTCGCAAGTGGCATTGGATTGGGTGCGCCGCTATTTCCTGCCGGGTTCGTGCGGCGTGAATTAGCGTGCGCCTTTTCGTCGCGTTGGATATTCCAGAGCACGTTCGCGCTACGCTGCGTGCATTCACAACTCCGCTGCGCCAGGTTTCTCCGGGGGCGCGCTGGACGCGAACCGAAGGACAGCACGTAACCCTGAAATTTCTTGGCAATGTTGGCGAGGAGAAATTGGAAGCCATACACTCTGTTCTCGCGCCCGTGCGGTCACTGCAACCGGTAACAATGAATTTTCGAGGCGCGGAATTTTTCCCCCGTGGCCGCCGGCCGCGCGTGTTTTGGGTAGGTGTGAAACCCTCGGAAAACCTTACGACCCTGGCCGCCGATATTGAAGGAGCGGTAGTCGCTGTTGGATTCACGCCCGAACAGCGGGCATTCCGTCCTCATCTCACCCTGGCGCGCTTTCCCGAAGCGAAATCCTCCGCACCCCTTCTTCAAACGCTGGCCGAACGCAAAAACCATCAGCCCGAATTTGGAGGCGTGACTGTTTCGGAATTTTCCCTATATCAGAGTCATCTGAAACCAACCGGCGCGGAGTACACTCGGTTGGAAACTTTTTCTTTCGTGGAAAAACCTTTGGAGAAATCGAAGTGAACGCTTTCTGGTTAATCCCGATTGGCGCATATTTGCTGGGCGCTATTCCCTTCGGACTGCTGATCGTTTGGCTTAGCCATCGCCGCGACGTCCGCGCGGAGGGCAGTGGAAACATCGGCGCAACCAATGTGGCGCGCGTGGCCGGCTCGGGCGCGGGCTTGCTGACCCTGGTCCTTGATGCCGCGAAGGGTTATGCCGCGGTCGCATTGGCCGGCGTGATTACCGGCCACAACATTCGTTGGATGATGCTGGCGGCGGTTTGCGCCCTAGTGGGGCACGTGTTTCCCGTCTGGCTTCGCTTTCACGGAGGTCGCGGCGTAGCAACCGGCTTGGGGGTATTGCTGCTCATCAGCGCTCCGGCCATATTGACGGCCCTTCTAATCTGGTTCCTGGTGATTATATTCTGGCGTTATGTTTCGCTGGGGTCGGTAGCCGCGGCCGCAATCACTCCCTTATTAATGTACGTCCTGTATCAGCCAGGCTATGCTCCGCCGAATGCGGTGACCTGGGGGACGGTGGCTATCTGCACATTGATCATCGCCCGCCACGCCGAAAACATGCGGCGGATGGCCGCCGGAACGGAAAAACAATTCTCACTGGGCCGCCCTGGTTCGTCATCTGAGAGTTCTTCGCCGGACTGAATGAAGAAAATCGCCATTATCGGAGGGGGAAGCTGGGGCACCGCTTTGGCAATTGCGCTTTGCAAGAGCCACCGCCCCCACCGTGTCAGCTTGTGGGTTCACCACAATGACATAGCTCACATGCTGCGCGAACGGCGTGTAAATGAAGTCTATCTTCCCGGATTTGAACTGGCTCCCGAAATCGAAATTACTCAGGACTTCGCCTGCGCGCTGGCAGAGGCCGATTACGTCCTCGGGGTGATGCCGTCCGCGCATGCCCGCGCTGCCTACACAGCCATGCGGTCGCATTTGCGGGCGAGCGTTCCCATTATCAGTGCGACGAAAGGCATCGAGGCGGAAACGCTCCTGCGCATGAGCGAGCTGATTGCCGATGTTTGCGGCGGAGTTTCTTCCGCGCGCATCGCCGTCTTTTCCGGGCCGTCGTTTGCGCGCGAAGTGGCGCGAGGCGATCCTTGCGCCATCGTAATCGGGTCGCATGACGCCACGCTGGCGACGGAAATCCAGGAAGAATTTTTCGGCCCGTCCCTACGCCTCTACACCAATAACGACGTCACAGGTGTGGAACTGGGCGGCGCGGTGAAAAATATCATCGCCATTGCGGCGGGAGTTGGGGAAGGCATGGAGTTGGGCCATAACGCCATGGCCGCCCTGATTACCCGGGGCCTGGCGGAAATAATGCGGTTAGGGAACGCGCTTGGCGCCAGGAGCGAGACACTCGCGGGACTGGCTGGTTTGGGTGATCTCGTCCTTACCTGCACCGGATCGCTCAGCCGCAATCGCGCCGTCGGCATCGAACTGGGCCGTGGCAAAAAACTGTCCGAAATCCTGCGCAGCACCCGTATGGTGGCGGAGGGTGTGGGCGCGGCCTCCGCCGTGTGGGCGTTAGCCCAATGCCATGGGGTGGACATGCCCATCACCGAGCAGATGTATGCCGTCCTTTACAATGACCGCTCTCCGCGCGATGCGATGCGCGATCTTATGACCCGCCCCCTTAAAAACGAATAAGTTTCGGCCACAGGTTATAACTAACCAGCGCGTTAGCCTCAACCTGTTAAACTAACTTCTCCGACGGCATCGAACACCATCATGATCTCCCTATTTGGAAAACCAGAACCGACGCTGATCGAGCGCCTGAAGCAATCCGTCAGCAAGACGCGCACCGAGTTGGCCGCCAAAGTGGAGCAGATTTTCACTGGCGACCGCCCGGTGGATCCTGCTCTGCTGGCCGAGTTGGAAACCGCTTTACTGAGCGCGGACATCGGCGTGCGAACCACGCGCGGTGTAATTGCCGCCCTCCGCGAGCAGGTGAACCAGCACTCGCTCATCGGTACGGACACACTGAAGCGGGCGCTGCAAAGTGAACTGCTGCGTATTCTCTGGGCTCCGATGAATTCGACTTCCGCGCCTTACGGAAACGGCCACGGGTCCCCTGTTTCTGGGGCCGCAATGCTGCCGCGCCCCGTGCCGGCCGCCACGGCATCTTCACAATCAGGGCCGCGGGTGATTTTTCTGGTCGGCGTGAATGGAGTCGGCAAGACCACAACTATCGGCAAGCTGGCCCATCGTCTTCGCGGCGAACACTCAAGCGTGCTGCTCTGCGCCGCCGATACTTTTCGTGCCGCTGCCAACGAGCAGCTGGAAATTTGGGCCAAGCGCACCGGCGTGGAAGTGATCAAGCAGAGGCCCGGAGCGGATCCCGCCGCCGTCGTCTTCGATGCGCTTTCCGCCGCCAAAGCCCGCAACATAAATGTCGTAATCGTGGACACGGCGGGCCGGCTGCACACCAAGCCCAATTTGATGGCTGAACTTGAAAAGATGAAGCGTACCGCAGCCAAACTGATTCCGGGCGCGCCCCACGATGTGCTGCTCGTTATGGACGCCACTACCGGACAGAACGGCCTTTCCCAGGCGCGCGAATTCCTCGCTCACGCTGGCGTTACCGGAATTGTCCTCACCAAACTCGATGGCACCGCGAAGGGCGGAATCGTTGTCGCCATCGCCGGCGAATTGAACCTGCCCATTCGCTTTGTCGGCACCGGCGAGCAGATGGACGATCTCGTCCCCTTTGATCCCGAAACTTATGTCCAATCCCTTTTCACGTAGCCCCAATCCCGAAGACGATTTCTGGATGGGCCGCGCGCTCGAACTGGCCCGGCGCGGCACTGCGCTTACCCATCCCAATCCAATGGTCGGCTCGGTCGTCGTGCGCGATGAACAAATAATTGGCGAGGGCTTTCACACCTGGGAAGGAGTGGATCACGCGGAAGTTCACGCGCTGGAAAAGGCTGGCGCCGCCGCTCGCGGCGCGACGCTCTATGTAACTCTGGAGCCGTGCTGCCATACCGGACGCACCGCGCCGTGCACCAAGTCGATTATGGCTGCGGGAATAAGCCGCGTGGTCGCCGCGATGCGCGACCCCAATCCGCGCGTGGCTGGCCGCGGCTTGCGGGAACTCCGGCGCGGCGGCGTGGAAGTCGTCAGCGGCGTGCGCGAAACCGAAGCGAAAACTCTGAACGAGGATTTCGCCTGCTGGATTCGCCTGCATCGGCCAATGGTCACCCTTAAATCCGCAGCCACCGTGGACGGGCAAATTGCCGCTCGCGACGGCAGTGCCACGTGGATTACTTCCGAAAAATCGCGCGATGAAGTGCAGGAATTGCGCCATGCCGCCGACGCCCTGCTTACCGGGATTGGCACGGTTCTCGCGGACAATCCCAATCTTACGGACCGCAGCGGGAAACCGCGCCGCCGTCCGCTGTTGCGAGTGGTGCTCGATTCGCGCCTGCGCCTTCCCCTAAAATCGAAGCTGGTAAAAGACAGCACCGGCGACGTGCTGGTCTTTACCGCGCAATCGCCGGACTCGCCGAAAGCGCGCGCTTTGCGAAAGGCGGGGATCGAGGTTGTGCATGTGGATATGCCGCCCGAAGCGGGGAATGCTACAAGAGGCGTGCGGCGTGCCGCGCGAGGCGTGGAGTTGCAGGCGGTGATTGGCGAGCTTGCCCGGCGCGAAGTGTTGGGCGTGCTTCTGGAAGCGGGCGCGGAACTCAATGGCGCGGCGTTACGTGCGGGAATTGTGGATAAGCTGGTGCTGTTTCTGGCGCCGAAAATTCTTGGCGGCGGACATGTTCCCATCGCGCGCAGTTTTTCGACGCGGATCGGCGATGCGCCATTGCTTGAGTTTTCGCGGCTGCGGTTCAGCGGACCCGATGCCGTCCTGGAGGGCTATTTCCGCGATGTTTACGGGGATAATTCGAAGCGCCGGAAAAATTGAATCGCTCGAGCTCGGCATAATCGGGGACGGCGGCGCGCACGTGCGCGAAGCGGCTGGCAATAGTGGCGCGCGCCTTCGCGTGCGTTTTGCGCCTGAATTGATCGCGGTGTCTCCGCTTACCATTGGCGCGAGCATTGCGGTGAACGGCTGCTGCCTTACCGTGATTGAATTCGGGGATGATTTTTTTGTGGCTGATCTGTCGCCTGAAACACTGGCGCGCACCTCTTTTGTCGAAAAAAAACCGGGTGACGCGGTGAATCTGGAACGTCCGCTAAGAGTCGGTGACGAACTTGGCGGCCACATAGTGCAGGGACACGTAGATGGCGTGGGCCGGGTGCAAACCATTTCGTCAATACAAAATGGCACCCTGGTTGGGATCGAAGTCGCCAGCGGTCCCAATACGGGCGGCGATTCTGATATCGTCGCCAGCTCCAATAGCGGCGGCAATTCCCTGAACGACGACTGGTGGCTGGCCGTGTCCGTCCCGCCGGAAATCGCCAACTACATCGTCGAGAAAGGCTCCCTCACAGTGGATGGCATTAGCCTCACTGTGGCGAACTGGACCAATGGCATCGCCGGAATTGCCGTCATTCCCTTCACCTATGGACACACCAACGTGCGTTATCTCTCGCTTGGCGATGCCGTCAATCTCGAATGCGACGTGCTGGCAAAATATGTGGAACAGGCTCTATCACGCCCCCCTCATCCACAGCCGGCGTCTTCCGTGTCTCGCATTTCATTGGAGAGGCTGCTCAGCGAAGGCTTCTAATATTGTTTTTTCTAACCTCGACAACTGAAGAGCGCACATCAGTATCCCCCTAGAACAATCAATCGCGATTACATTATTTTCCAGGAATTTCAGCTTTTCGATTTGGCCGGGGTTCCGCTCGCGGTCGTACTACCAGGGGTATGCGAAGAAAGGGGAATTACTCCAAGGCTAAGCGAGAATTTTCCGCTAAGCAGGCTATCCTCATTCGGGTCCTGTTTCTTCTTGTGCGGCCACCACCCATCTGGAACGCGCTGGACAAAGATGAACTTCTGCAACGCGCCGCCCGAAGAAATCTGCTCCGTCGCGTTAAAACTTTGGGACGTCAGATTTTGTAGCTGGTCAGCCGACATATCCACAAAGATTTCCTTCGATGCGGTTGTAAAGCCACCGCCCAGTATGGCCACACCCTGAGTGAAGCCAGGGCCAAAGAACGGTTGCACCGCGCTTCCCAGCGTTGCGGCAGCTTGAAGAATATTGAAATAAACCGCCCTTGCACCGGTCAGCTTACGATCCGTGGAATAAAGGCTGGTCACATGATCCAGTGAAAGTGGAACAAGCGTGTTGCAGTCTGGCGTACCCGGCTTGCAGGCCGTCCCGGTGGCGATCGTGCCGCCCGCGCTAAACATGGGGAGATTGGCGGAATGGGTTGGTGGCTTGGCGTCTACTATTACGGTCATCCCGGCCAGCGGCACGATGATCGGCATCTGGCATTTGTTGACGATGGATACCTGAATTACATGAAAGTTGGCAGCGATTCCATTTCCGTATTTGCTTTTGCTTTCATTGCTCCGAACAACCTGCGGTTGCGCTATCACATTCTGATTGATATCACAGGGGCTTGAGTTATCGAACGTTATGAAACCGCCCGCGGGCAGCGGAAGCGCCAACTGATCCACCTTGTAGCTGGCTGGCGCAGTGAACTCCACCATTGTCATTGTGTTGTCTGTCGAGGCTGTGATCTTTGTAACCTTCCCCTGGCCGATGGATGGGAACAGCACAACTCGCGACGTATCCTGGGCTATGGAGCCAAGGTCACTGCCGTTGGCGACCAGGAGAAAGCCAGTCAATGCGCTGTTGCTCGCGCCCGCGGCGGTGGGCTGCTCGACGACCGTAACCGCTGTGATTTGTGGAGTTGCATTCGACTTCGTCGCGGGTTGTGCTCCCTGCGCTCTGACAAGAGTCGTGCAACTGAGCGAGAGAACGGCTAACAAACTGCAAAGTACACACACTCTTTCAAACCAACGACAGGCTGGGGCCGGCATCGGAATCCTCCTAAGGCCGCTTCGCGGCGAGACGCATTTTTACCATACTGTCATGCCGGAGTTAAAGGAAAAAGGGATCGATCGCCTTTTGGCTTTTGGTCGCCGCTAGGAAGACACCAGGCGTTTCTGGCGCGCTCCGCGCCAGTAGAGGACCAAACCAAGGAGTATCGCGCCGGCCGTGCCGGAGACCAGCTTTAACTCAAAGAGGAATTTGTTGCTGGCGTCACCGGGAGGAACCAGCGAGAGCGCGATGCTCAACGCCACAACTGCGAAGCCCATGCCGCCCGCCATCCACACACCTACCTTGCCACCGGGGATGAGCACGGCGTGTTCGTTGGTCAGGCGGTCTTTGCGGTAGGCCAGCTTGATGACCGCCGCATACATATAAAGGAACGGGATGAAGTACACAATCACGGCCGCGTCCACCAGAATCTGATACGCGCCGATGGTGGTTTCGCTGATTTGGCTGAGCAGCAAAATGCCGCCGGAAATTACCGCCTGCACGGCGATGGAAATGTAAGGCGTCCGCCATTTGGGATGAATTTTGCCAAACGCGGCGGGCAAATAACGGTCCACGCCTACCACGAAGGGCACCCGCGCAATTCCCGCGACGGTTGAACCAACGCCGCCCGCGTTGCCGACCGTTACAAGCAGCGCCGCTATCACGCCGAGCGCGCCGAGCTTCACAATTCCGCTGGCCATGGTAATGGCCTGGAACGCGCCGCTCTTGGGGTCCACATTCGCGCCATTGAGCAGCACCAGGACCGAAATCGTGCCGGCAATGTACACCAGCGCAATCAGCACGCCCGATCCCAGGATGGCGCGCGGCAGAGTCTTGCGCGGATTGTGAATTTCGCCGCTCATGGCCGAGACCAGTTCCAGCCCGGTAAACGCAAAGGCAATCTGCGGCCAGAAATTCACCGTGTTCCAGTCCCAGTGCGGCAGCATGTTGGCCATGGTGAAATGCGTTGCCGAGCCATGCAGCCGCCACACCCACGCCGCCAGGCATATCAGCAGCACCATGGGGACGTAGGTACCCACTCCGCCGGCATTTTGCAGCCACTTGCCGATGTTGAGTCCCACGATATTCATTCCCACAGCCACCAGCAACAGCGCGAAGGAAACAATCAGCAGGAATTTGCGGTCCTGGGCGAAGTGGGCGTCGCCGATGCCTCCGATATAAGCGGCCATCGAGGCGCTAGCGAAAAGCAGTCCCGGAAAATAGAAAACGGTATAGACCCAATAGGTCCATCCGGCCACGAAGCCGTGGAAATCGCCGAAAGCCTCCTTGGACCACATGTAGAGGCCCCCCTCTTCGGGGAATCGGGTGGAAAGTTCGGAGATGACCAGCGCGGTCGGCAAAAAGAAAAGCACCGCCGCCAGGACCCACAGGCTCACCGACGAGGTGCCGTTATGCGCCGCCGCCGCTATCCACCGCGGCCCCAGCACGGTGGCAATGTTGAATAGCAGCACGTCCCAAAAGCCCATCTCCCGCCGCAATTGATTGCGCGGGTCTGGTGTGACGGCAGTCGGTGGGCTGGCTGAATGGCTCACGTCATTTCGCTCCGTGCGTGACAATACCAGAACTGGCCGCTGAAAGGCCACGGCAACTGTGCTGGATATCGCGGGATCAGGTCATTTTGGGTAGGGGGTGGGAACCGGGGGCCAACTGATTGTGAAATTCGCTGCGATTGCTCTCGCTAGCTAGGACGACGAGCGAACGGGGATGCCCTTGAAGGGCAAACGCCCTGTGGCAGGGCTCCAAACGCCTACAATCACATCGGCATCATTTATGCCGGCCAGACTCGTCGCGCCAGTATTGGGGTGGTCCACTGTTACAAACGTTCCATTCATATATCGCAGAAACCCGTGGATGCTGGTATTGGAAAGCTGGTAGTAGCCCGCCACTGTGCCCTGGCATCGTTGATGGCATTTGCCTGAGTGTCCTGGCTGGCTGGAAAATCAAGTTCGGTAAATACACCATTGCTATCGAGAAACCCGTGGGCAGTCCGCGCAAAAGCCGCCGACGACGTCGCCCATGCCATTGATTCCGTAAGGGGCGGTGGTAGCTCCAGTCTGAGGGTAGTCAATCGTCGCGTATGCCCCGTCGCTGTTGTGAAACCGTGGTCGGCCGCCAGCGGGTTGCAGGCGGTGGGGCCACAAAAGCCCCCGACCACCACACCCTTCGTATTGATGCCAGATGCATAGGCGTTGACGCTACCCGGGGGCTCGATGTTCAGAAACCGTCCATTCCGCGGCTTTCGGAGGTCCTCTAGGTATCCAAAAGATCCCATTGAGGTCTCATAATAGCCGGCAATCTTGTGGTCATTGACTGCTTGGGGAAATGTAAACGCTGCCCCAGGGTAATCCCCAGAGGAGGAAAATTGGTATTGAATGTTGGTTGCAGCGGCAAAGCCCGCTAGACCGAGAAGAATGCAACCTGCCACAACAAATGCTTTCATACGCTACATACTCTATCTTTCTCGCCCATATCGCTAGACATTTCTCGCCGACACCTGCGCTTTCGCATCGCGCGCTTGGGCGGAAACATCGATGGGATCACCTATAACCATGTCGAGCGCGGGGATCAAGCGGTCTTCGGCGAGAAAATGCTTGAGCAGCGGATCGCCGGAAGCGGCGAAATCCTTCCACGGGCCGAAAAATTCGGCGCGCCCTTCATGGAGGAACACGATGCGGTCGGCGAGCTTTTCCCCCAGATGGGTATCGTGGGTCACCACAATGGAGGTTTTCTTCAGGGTCTTTTTAAGCTTCAGAATCAGCTCGGCCACGTGCGCGGACATGATGGGATCCACCATGGTAGTGGGCTCGTCGTAGAAAATGGCTTCCGGCTCCATGGCCAGTCCGCGGGCAATGGCCACAGCCCGCTTGGTTCCGGTGGGCAGCTCGCCGGGGAGAGTGTCGGCCAGACCCTCCACTTCCAGCATGTCCAATAGCTCTTTCACGCGCGCCTGAATTTTCCCGTCGTCCCAATCGGGCTTGCCAACCAGAGGGAAGGCCACATTTTCGGCAGCGGTGAGCGAATCAAAAAGCGCGCCGGACTGAAAAACCATGGTCACGCGCTTGTGCAGCTCCTGAAACTGCTTCTCCGTCCACTGGGTTACGTCCTGCCCGGAAACAATCACGCGACCGCTATCAGGCTTCAGAAATCCCATCAGGATTTTTAGCGCGACCGATTTGCCGACGCCGCTGCGGCCCATGATCACCAGTGTCTCGCCCTGGTCCACGAAGAAGCTCACTTCTTTCAGCACCGGCTGGTCGCCGAAGCCGATGGAAATTTTTTCGAATTCTATGAAATGATCGTTCACACTCTACGCCCTATTCGCCCGGTTGTAGGTTTACAATCCCGTTCCCTGCGGCCATTGCTTCGAAAAACTCCTTGGCCTCCTGGTAATCTTCCGGCGCGTTCACATTCTTGAACAACCGGCCGTCCGAATCAAAGCGCTTCCACTCGGCTGGTTCCACCAACTCCACTTTCAATCCCGCGAAACCGTCAGTGACTCTGCGGATGCCCCGCTCGACAGCCGCTGTTATCGCCGCGCCCGCTATGCACCCGTACATTCCGCAGAGCGGTTCGAGTTGGCGGGCCTGGTCGCGCTCAGGGCCATGGCCCCCACCGGAATCATGTACGGCAATCACGACATCCGCTTCGGACGCCAGTGCGCGTTGAACCAAATAGAGCAGCCATTCGCGTGTCAGATACGGCATGTCGCAGGCTACAATCAAATTCCAAGCTTGCGACGGGGAACGCCGCGCCGCCCAATTCAGCGCGGTCGCGATTCCCCCAAGTGGCCCGCATCCGGGCCAAGCGTCTTCGACCACTCGCGCTGTGGTGTGGTCGCGCAACGAAGCAGGCCCAATCACAATGCAGTACCCAGAGACCTCACTAGCCAAACCTAACGCCCTCGCAAGCATACTTTCGCCGGCAAGCTCCAAAAGAGGCTTGCTGGTCCCCATACGCGAGCTTTTACCCCCTGCGATTATAAATGCTGCCATGTCAAAAGTCGGCTTAGGGGTTGCAGAAAGTCAGCGTAAGTCTTTATTATTCAACATATTTACTGGATTAAAATGGGAACTATATACTTGACACCACTATCGGCATATGCTAATCTGGTTGCGTTAGGTAACAAGGGGCAACCAGATGACGCCGACAGCACCGAAGTATAAGAGCCTGTACCAGATGATGCAAGCATTTCCGAGCGAAGAAACCTGCATCATCCATCTTGAAAAGCTGCGCTGGCCGAAGGGCATCATCTGCCCGCTGTGCGGCTGCTACCGGAAATTCCATCGCATCGCGCGCGGGAGCCTGTACAAATGCGCGGATTGCCAAAAGTCTTTCTCGGTTCGCAAGGGAACGATTTTCGAGGAAAGCCGGTTGCCGTTGCGGAAGTGGTTCGCGGCATCATGGCTTATCACCACGCACCGCAAGGGCATCAGCAGTTGCCAGTTGGCGCGGGAACTGGGCGTAACGCAAAAGACGGCATGGTTCATGCTCGGCAGACTTCGCGAAGTGGCGGCGGCAATGAGTGGGCTTGGCGGCCCGATTGGTGGGAACGGCGGCACGGTAGAAACCGACGAAACATATTTTGGCGGCAAGGAAAAGAACAAACACGCCAACAAGAGATTGCACGCCGGTCGCGGAACGATTGGCAAGATGGCCGTAGTCGGCGCGGTGGAGCGTGGCGGTCGCGTGCGGGCGCAGATGATTCGCGATACGGGGATGGCGGAGCTTCACGCTTTTGTGAAAACAAACGTCGTGCCCGGCTCCACGCTTTACACGGACGACCATAAATCCTATCTGGGCCTGACGGATTATGACCACCAGAGCGTGAACCACTCGGCCCGCGAATATGTACGTGGACAGGCACACACCAACGGAATCGAATCGTTTTGGGCGATGCTGAAACGCGGATATTACGGCACGTTCCATCAATTCTCATGGAAGCATTTGCACCGCTATCTGGCTGAGTTTGAGTCACGCTGGAATATGGGAAAAACAAACGGAGATTTTCGCATGGACTTCTTGCTAGAATCGGCGGTAGGATGCCGCCTGACGTACCAAAAGCTAATCGCATGAGCCAAGCCAAACCGCTTTACGTTCCCGCCACGATGGACGAATTGCTAGGCGCGGCTGTCCGCAAGGTGCCGGACAGCGCGATGGAGCAATGGCTCGGCAAGGTGCATTGCGGTGACTGCGTAACGCTGATGGATAAGATGCCGGTTGGCTCCATCGGTTTGATCGTAACGTCTCCGCCCTACAATCTGCGGAACAGCACCGGAAACGGCATGAAGGACGGGCGCGGCGGGAAATGGGAAAACGCGCAGCTAATCAACGGCTACAAGACGCACGATGACATGATGCCGCACACGGATTACGTGAAATGGCAGCGGCAATGCCTAACGGCGATGATGCGCGTGCTCCGAAACGACGGAGCGATTTTCTACAATCACAAATGGCGCGTGCAAGCCGGATTGCTGCAAGACCGCGCGGACATCGTGGACGGTTTCCCTGTCCGGCAAATTCTCATTTGGCAGCGGGCGGGCGGAATCAATTTCAATCCCGGATATTTTCTCCCCACGTATGAGGTTATCTACCTGATTTGCAAACCGGATTTCAAACTCGCGCCGAAGGCCAATGCCGCTGGCGATGTGTGGGAAATTACGCAAGAGGATGACAACCCGCATCCAGCGCCGTTCCCTGTCGAACTGGCGCAGCGGTGCATCCAATCCACCACCGCAGAAATTGTGCTAGACCCGTTCATGGGTTCCGGTTCCACGGCCATCGCCGCCGAAGTCTGCAAGCGCAAATGGATAGGGATTGACAAGTCAAAGGATTATTGCAAGGTCGCGAAGGAACGAATCGAAGCCGCCCGAAGGCTTATCCGTTGAACGCTCCCGCCACGAAAAAAGAATTGTTCGCTCGCGTCCGTGAGGTAATCGGACATGATTGGTATACGATGCCGCCAACGGCCCGTAGCGAAGGCACAGGCGGCCCGGGCAATTTCCTAGAGGATTTGCTCGGCCTGAATGTCGGCAGTCAGGACATCGCGGATTCAGTGGGATGGGAAATCAAGTGGTACACATCCGACACGAGCCTAATCACGCTCTTTCACAAAGAGGCGCAGCCGCCCGACATCATGCCCTACATGGTGCGGAAGTGGGGCTGGAAAGATGCGAAAGGCCGCCTCAGCTTCCGGCACACCATTCGCGGACGTTCCGACAGGTTCAAGGTGGTTAGTGATGCCAACCAGATTTTTGTGCGCCCGCTGAAAGGTAACGGCCCTACGCCGTATTGGACACAGGATGACTTGCTCAATATCGCGGGCGGAAAACTGCGCCGCTTGATGCTGGTGAAGGGCGAAAAGGACGGCAAGAAAGTCCGCTTCATTCAGGCGGATTGCTTCGAGGTTATGTCCATGCAGTTTATCATCTACGAGCTAATCAGGGGCACCATTGCCATTGACTTTGACTGCCGCGGGGCGAAACCGGGCAGCGCGGGCCTACGAAACCACGGCACCAAATTCCGAGTAGCACCGAAAGATGTTTGTAGGCTCTACCAGCGAAAAGAACGGTTTAGTTGAGCTAAGTATATACTTCCCATTAAAATTCACCTCATATTACACTTGACAACACCGCACTAAAATAGTGTATATTAGCAGTCGCTGTTGAGGAGTGCCAATCCGCTCCTCCCCGGCTAAATCTCAGTTCGATCTTTGGAGGCCAATCTATGGCAGTGAATGTTACACCGCTCCACGATCGCGTGATTCTGAAGCGCGTCGAAGAAACAGAAAGCGTTCGGGGCGGCATCATCATCCCTGATTCAGCGAAAGAAAAACCCCAAGAAGGCAAAGTGATCGCAGTCGGCGCCGGACGGATGGAGAAGGGCGTACGCATTCCCCTTGACATCAAGGCCGGTGATCGCGTCCTTTTTGGAAAATATAGCGGCACGGAAATTCGCCTCGACAACGAAGAATACCTCATCCTTAAGGAAGACGAAATCCTGGCCAAGCTGGGCGGCTCTGGTTCGCAGAGCGGCTCGCAGTCGCAAAGCTCCGGCAATCAATCGAAACAGCAGCACGGCAAGTCTTCGGGCGGCAAGCGATAAGCTGGCGCAAGCCTGCTTTCGCGTGTTGCTCCCACAGTAACCGGCAGTCAGCAGAATCAACAAGGAGAAAAGAGAATTTATGGCAAAGACAATTGTGACCGGCGAAAATTCCCGCCAGGCCATCCTGCGCGGCGTGAACATCCTCGCCGACGCGGTGAAAATTACCCTGGGGCCCAAGGGCCGGAATGCCGTAATTGAAAAGAAGTTTGGTGCGCCCATCATCACCAAGGATGGCGTCACCGTAGCGAAAGAAATCGAGTTGAGGGATCCGCTGGAGAACATGGGCGCACAGATGGTCCGCGAAGTTGCGTCGAAGACTTCCGACGTGGCTGGCGACGGCACCACCACCGCCACCGTGCTGGCTCAGGCGATCTTCCGCGAGGGCGTCAAGACCGTCGCGGCGGGCGCGAGCCCGATGGCGCTGAAGCGTGGCATCGAACGCGCCGTGGAAGTGGCCATCAGCCAAATCCAGAAGCTGCACAAGGACGTGAAGGGCGACATGATTGCCCAGGTGGGCACCATCAGCGCCAATAACGACCGCCAAATCGGCACCATCATCGCGGAAGCGATGAAGAAGGTCGGCAAAGACGGCGTGATCACCGTGGAAGAATCCCGCACCATGGAAACCACCCTCGAAGTCGTGGAAGGAATGCAATTCGACCGCGGCTATCTTTCGCCCTACTTCGTCACCGATCCCGAGCGTATGGAATGCAACCTCGAAGATCCTTTCATCCTCATCCACGAGAAGAAAATCAGCTCCATGAAGGACCTGCTGCCCCTGCTCGAACAGGTAGCTCGCGCCGGCAAGCCGCTGTTGATTATCGCGGAAGACGTGGAAGGCGAAGCGCTGGCCACTTTGGTGGTCAACAAGCTGCGCGGCACGCTGCAGTGCGCCGCGGTTAAGGCCCCTGGCTTCGGCGACCGCCGCAAGGCCATGCTCGAAGACATCGCCACCCTCACCGGCGGCAAAGCCATCACCGAAGACTTGGGCGTGAAGCTCGAGACCGTCAAGATGGAAGACCTTGGCCGCGCCAAGAAGGTCACCATTGACAAGGACAACACCACCCTTGTCGAAGGCGGCGGCAAGTCCGGCGCCATCGAAGGCCGCGTGAAGCAGATTCGCGCGCAGGTGGAAGACACTACCTCCGATTACGACAAGGAAAAGCTCCAGGAACGCCTGGCCAAGCTGGTGGGCGGCGTTGCGGTAATCAAGGTGGGCGCGGCGACTGAAACCGAGTTGAAGGAAAAGAAAGCTCGCGTCGAAGACGCCATGCACGCCACCCGCGCGGCTGTCGAGGAAGGTATCGTCCCCGGCGGCGGCGTGGCCCTGGTTCGCTGCATCGCGGCGCTAGACGCCCTGAAGGTTGATGGCGACGAAGCCATCGGCGTCAATATCGTGAAGCGCGCTTTGGAAGAGCCCATGCGCCAGATTTCCCTGAACGCCGGGCACGAAGGCGCGGTCATCATCGGCCGCGTCCGCGATTCCAAGGACGAAAACTTCGGCTTCAACGCCGATACCGGCGAATATGGCGACATGGTGAAGGCTGGCGTGATTGACCCCGCAAAGGTCACTCGCCTGGCCCTTCAGAATGCGGCTTCCATCGCAGCCTTGATGCTCACCACCGAAGCGCTGGTGGCTGAGATCAAGGAAAACGACAAGAAGGGCGGCAATGGTGGCGGCCCTGGCGGTCCCGGCGGCGGTGGCATGGAAGGCATGTACTAAGCTTTCCCGCTTCCCTCTCAACAAAGTTGGACAGACCAAAAGGGGCGCTTCTAGAAGCGCCCCTTTTTTTTTAGTTATAAGCCCGCTTTCGCGTAACCCGGGCTAGCGTTGTCCCGCCACTCAGCCCGTGTTAGGTTTAAATCCGGAACTCGCATCGGAGTGAAACTGCCATGACAATTGCCCATCGAATTTTCGCGCGTCGTATTCGGACTGCTCGAATTCTCGCAATCGGCGTGGGCGTGATTGCGCTGCTATCCGTGGCACCGCGCGCGTTCGTCGCCGAGCCGAATTGCGGGCAGGTTCTCGTCGACGGGACAACTCCTCCGCCAACAACGTCGTATATTTACCCGCGCGTGCCGGTGCCGGCGTTCTATCAATGGGAAAACAATGACGGCTATTGCGGAGAAGTCTCCATGATGCAGGCTGGGCTTAATAACGGCCAATGGATGTCGCAATACAACGCGCGGTTGGTTTGCGGAACGGGCCTTTCGCAATCCGGCCCGAATGGCGCGTGCGCTGCGCACCATCAGCAGACCGATTACAACGCTCAACTTCTAATCGAAGATCCCGGAACCGGCGCCAGCGGCCCGAATACCTATGCGGACGCCGCGCTCTGCGTGGCCAATTCGCGCTTGAGCGGGACGACCTTCGACTATGAAACGCAAGCCACCGGCATGGCCGGCTACCAGCAGTACATGTCGTGGGTGAAGCAGGAAGTGATTAACGGCCACCAGGTGACCATCGCGTTGCTGATGAATGGCGGCTCCGACCCGCAGTATGATCACGAAGTCGCGGTCATCAAGATCGGAACCAATCACTCGCCCACTGACCCCACCTATTATGCCGATGACGTGGTGTATTTCGACGACCACGGAAATTATACGCTCTCAGGAAAGAAGTTCACTGACAACCCGGCGATTCCTCCAGGCGCGGGTACGGATGATCTCGGCTGCACTCCTTACGTTTTTGGCTATACGTTCGGCTCGCTGGCGCAGACGCGCGCGGGCGCCAACAAGCGCAATGCCCAGGGTTACTCCATCATCATTCCGGATAACGTCACGATTCACACCGGCACGGGCGGCTCGGGTTATGACACGGTAGCGATTCTTGGTCCGCACAACTATGCTTTTTCGGTGGCTGGGCCGGAAGACACCCAGGGCGTCACCTTGCCCGTTGCGCTCGCCATCCTGGGGCCGACGACCACCAACGGCATGACCAATCCTCTGGATCCGGTGGCCGGTTATGACTACGAAAATACCATGATTGGCATGAGCAACTATGGAGCGAGCTGTACGAATACTCCGCCATCCGCATGGATGGAGAATTTTGTTTTGCAGGCGACGGTAAGCGGCCTCACCCAGGGTACCGCCTATAATTTGTACGAATATGATTTCTCGGGCGTGTCAGGAACCGGCTCCGGTGCCGCATTGGCCGTTCCGGTCGCCGATTTCAACGCCAATGCGGGAATGGCCACGCACGTCACGTCTTTCACCGCGAGCGGCTCGGCATTCACACTCAGGGTGGACAAAACATCCAACGACATTGTCGTTTTCCGTTGCGTTCCGGCCAGCGCGCCATAAATCAGCTCCCTGGGTTTGGACCAGATCTGGTCTGCATTTCCGCTTATGTAGAGACCGTCTTTTAGACTCTTCTTGCGTTTTCCAGTGGCTGAGTCTGCTTGCTCAGCCGCCGCATCCCATTGATGACGGATTCAATATCCAAAACAGGAAAAACCAATGAACAAGACACCCGCTTACGCCGCATTCGACAAGTCCAAGCCGCTGGGCCCATTCACGATTGAGCGCCGCGAACCGGGCTCGCGCGACCTCCAATTCGACATTAAATTCTGCGGGGTGTGCCATTCCGACCTGCACACCGCGCGCGGCGAGTGGGCTGACACCGTTTACCCGTGCGTGCCGGGGCATGAAATTGTCGGCCAGGTCACCAAAGTGGGCGGCGAGGTCAAGAAATTCAAAGCGGGCGATCTCGTCGCGCTCGGCTGCATGGTGAGTTCGTGCGGGGTCTGCGCGAGTTGCCGCGAAGGCCTGGAAAATTATTGCGACAACAACGACGTTACTTTCACCTACAACAGCCCCGACAAGCACCAGCCCGGCAAGCCCACCTATGGCGGCTATTCCACGCAGATTGTGGTGGACGAAGGTTTCTGCCTGCATATTCCCGAAAGCCTGCCGAAAAATCTAGGACTGGCCGGAGTCGCGCCGCTGCTGTGCGCCGGCATCACTCTGTATTCGCCGCTGAAACATTGGGGCGCGGGCAGGGGCAAGAAAGTGGGCATCGTCGGCCTCGGCGGCCTAGGACACATGGGCGTGAAGCTTTCCCATGCGCTTGGCGCGCACACCGTGCTTTTCACCACTTCGCTCGGCAAGTCAGCGGACGGCAAGCGCTTGGGCGCGGATGAAGTCGTGGTGTCCAAGAATCCCGCGGAAATGGAAAAGCACGTGGGCAGCTTCGATCTGATTATTGATACCGCGGCCGTGTCGCACGACCTTGATGCCTATACCGCGCTGCTCAAGCGCGAGGGCACCCTCGTCCTGATTGGCGCGCCGGAAAATCCCCATCCCTCGCCGAACGTCAGGAACCTCATCGGCAAGCGCCTTTCCATTGCCGGCTCGCTGATTGGAGGCATTCCCGAAACCCAGGAGATGCTCAATTTCTGCGCCGCGCATAACATCGTCTCCGATATTGAGCTAATCCCTATTCAGAAGATTGATGAGGCCTACGATCGCATGGTCAAAGGCGACGTGAAATACCGCTTCGTCGTTGATATAGCCTCGCTCAAAGCCTGACGTTCACAGCCGTCATCTTTGCGCCCCTGCCGCACCCCGCTCATCGCCTCAGGAAACACTTTGACCACATTTGGCGTCTAAGCCTGTGGCGAACCAAATGGGTGAATCCGCCTAACATGGCCGACGGTTTTCACAGAAAATGAATGAACAGGCGCAAGCGTTGCCGTGGCGCGCGGACGAGGGCGCGCTGATCGCCCGGCTGCAAGCGGGGTCGGAGGCGGCATTCAATCGCCTGGTGGAGCAATACCAGGCCACGATTTACAACGTGGCCTTCAGCATGATGAGCAATACAGCGGGTAGCGCAGCAGCCAGCGCCGCCGATGCCGCCGACATTACCCAGGAAGTTTTTCTGAAGGTTTTTCGCAGCGTGCACTGTTTTCGCGGAGACAGTTCGCTGAAAACGTGGCTCTATCGCATCGCCGTGCGCGAGGCGCTCAATCACCGCCGCTGGCGCTGGCGTCATCAGCGCGAGCAAACTTCGCTCCAGGACGAAAGCGGCGCCATCCCGCTATCCGCGCGGCTGGCCGCCCATGACGCTTCACCTTTTGACGAAACCGCGCGCCACGAGCGGCAGCAATTGGTTCGCCGGGCCTTGGCGTTGGTCCCGCCGGTTTTTCGCAGCGCGGTAATTCTTCGTGACCTGGAAGGACTGAGCTATGAAGAGGTCGCGGACATTCTGGAAGTCAGCCCTGGCACGGTGAAATCGCGCATCCTGCGTGGGCGGCGCGCTCTGCGCGAAATACTCGATCCCATCCTACATCCACCGTCAGCGGTACCGAACCGCGCCCAAGTCAGCCACGTCGAAAGGCCCGCGCTTCGCCCTGCTCATGCCGCACTCTCCACGCCGATGCTTGGCGGCAATCTGCGTCCGGCGGGGGCCCCGGGGGGCAACTGATGCATTTATCCGCCAGTTGCGCCAGCATGAGCGAAATACTTTCCGGCTATGCCGAGGGCATATTGAGCCGCAACGAGTGCGCCCGGGTCAGTGAGCACCTTGACGTGTGCCCCGCATGTTCCGGGATATTGGATCGCTACGAATTACTAAACGCGGATCTGGCGCTCGTGGAACCAGCATCTCCTCCCCCGGGCTTGGCGGTGCGAATCCAATTGGCGACGGCTACGCTCCGCGATCAGCCAAGTTTCGCCCAGCGGATTTACGCGCGCTGTTGGCTATTTTTCAGGAACATCCTCCAGCCGATTGCTGTTCCCGTGACCGGAGGATTGCTTTCGGCGGTGCTTACCTTTGTGATGGTGACGCAAAGCCTGGTGGTCGGCGATCCCTTTGGAGTCGTCCCGCATGACCTGCCGCTCAATTTTATCCAACCCGCGCGTCTGCAAAGCCTCGCTCCGTTTCCTGTTTCCGGTTTTGCGCCGGAAAAGGGCGCCGGCGTGCACGTCGTCGTCGTGGAGGCGGACGTGGATTCCCGCGGCGACGTGTTGAGCTATCAGATACTGACTGGCGACGATACACCCGCGTTGCGCAAGCAACTCGATCAGGTGCTGATGTTTTCGACCTTCACTCCGCAGATGAGCTTTGGACGCCCCACGTCGGGCGGACGCGTACTGCTCAGCTTCAGCGAAGTTCGCGTCAAAGGCTAACTACTGGATATGGCGGAATCGGTATTCTCCTTGCCGCCGGACCGGTCCACTTTTCCTACGCGTTTTCTTGACTGCCCTTCGCCACCGACAGTAAAGTGTGAATAGCTCGCCATGTTTCAATCTAAATTGCCGTCATTCTAACGGGGGCCTTATCCAACATCGAGTGAAAGTTATTATCGCCGCCCTATCGCTGGCCAGCCTGGCGGTGGTTATCGCGCCTGACCGTCAGGCCCTAGCCCAGGATCTAATACCGAGCCGCGGCGTAATCAGCGTAGACAAGAATGAAGCGCTGTTCGACACGTTGAGCGCTCTCTATGCAACGGGTTATGGCGCGGACGCTACGTGGCGGAGCGATGATCGCGCACTGGCCGCCTACCGTGCCGAACTGCGTGGGCTTCACGGCCCGGCCGCGGAAGGGTTGCGCGCTTATTACCGCAACCTTCCGCCGTCGAGTTCGCCGGAAACTATCAGCCGCTTCGTTTCTTTCGCGCTGGTGGTGGGACCGCCGCCAAACTTCCCGGCTTTGCTCACTCGTCAGGAATTGCCGCCGGATGTTCTGGGCCTGGAAGACTTCAACGAGAAGTTAGCCGCTTTTTATGCCGAAGCTGGTCTTGCCAAGGAATGGGCCCTTTTCGCCCCGCAATATGACCGGCAAATAGATTTGCTGGAAGGACCAGTCAGCAAAGTGGTGATCAGCGCCAATGGCTATTTGCGCGAAGTGGTGAATACGACTACCGGCCGCGAATTCAGGGTCATCGTCGAACCGTTGATTGGCAGCCGCACGAATTTTCGCATATACGGCGCACGCTATACCGTGATCGTCGATTCGGCGCAGGATCCGCCGCTGGATGAAATTCGCCATGCTTATCTCCACTTCTTGCTGGATCCGCTAGCCTATCGCTACGGCAATGTAGTGGACACGCGACGGAAGCTGATGGATGTCGCGGCGCGCGCTCCACGCCTCCCCTCCGAATACATCGAGGATTTTCCGGCGTTTGTCACCGAGTGCATGATCAAGGCCATTGAGTTGCGCTTCAAGAAACTCTCCCTGCGGCAGCTTGATGATCAATTCGACGCCAATGACGCCGACGGCTTCATTCTGGTGCGGCCCCTCTATGACGGGCTGCAGAAATTCGAGCAGAGCGATCCGGCCATGAGCTTCTATTATCCAAATTTGATCGAAAGCGTTAACGTGAACGCAACTTTACGGCGTCTGCAGGATTTCAAGTTTCCGCCAGCCGAGGCTGCGCAACCGGCTCCCCTTGAGCAACTCGCCAGTCAGCGTTCGCCAATCGCGCAATGGATGGAACAGGGGAACGATGACATCGCGACGGGCAATGCCGCCGGCGCCACGACGGAGTTCGGCAATTTGTTGAAGCAGGACCCGGGAAACATGGCCGCCACGTATGGGCTGGCGGTGGCGGCATTGTTGAAGGGTGATGCCGAAACGGCCCGAGGGCTTTTTGAGCGAGTGACGGCCAGCGCCACAAAATCTCCGGCGCCGCCCGTGACGAATACGGCGGCGGCATCTCCTCCTGACCGCGCCGGATCCGGTCAGTCCGCGCCCGAATCATCCCCCGAACCTTCCATTGTTGCGTGGTCCCATGTTTATCTGGGGCGCATCCATGATGTGGAAGGCCAGCGGGAACAAGCCGTGAGCGAATATCGGGCCGCTTTGGCTGCCAGCGGCATTCCCGGTGCGGCGAGATTGGCGGCCCAGCAAGGGCTTCAAAACGCTTATCACCCGCCAACGAACAATTCCGATGTTCCGAAGCAGTAGCCCGCGCGTAGCATACGAAGGAAACCCGCGGTAAACCGCGCAAAAATTGCATAGGCCAATGGGCCATAATGACAAGAACGAAAGCGAAGAATAAATAGAGGAATGACAGCTCAAGAACTTATAGGGCAAGGGGCACGTTTGGCGGCATGCGCAGGATGCCTGGTGGCGATGTCGCTAATTGCCGCGTCTGGTCGCGCGACTGCGCAGACCGTTTCCGGCGGAGGCGCGCTGCCTACCAGTCAATCGGCAAGCCAGTCCCGCGCGCAAGCACAGCCGCAAATGGCGAAACCGCAAAGCGCTACCCCCTCCACCATGGGAGCCACAACTGGCCAGCCAACGCCGTCGGCCTCAGCGTCCAAAATAGATCTCAAGGAAGATGCCGCCTACAAAGCCTTTTACGACGTGCCGCCCTCAAAAACGGACGAACTGATCCGCCAAGGCGAGGCATTTCTCTTGAGTTATCCGGCGAGTGAGTATCGTGAACTGGTATATTCCCGTCTCGCGCAGGCCTATATAGTGAAGCAAAATTACAGCAAGATGGAAGAGGATGGCGAAAAGGCGCTGGCGTTGAATTCGAACGATGTTGACGCGCTGGCGCTGCTGGGTTGGGCCATTCCCCACAATTACGATCCGGCGGATCCCAATGCCGCCGCCAGGTTGCAAAAAGCCGAAGATTACTTGCGCCGGGCATTGCAGATCCTTTCCACTCTGCAAAAGCCCGCGACGATCAGCGCGGAGCAATTTGCGCAACTCAGCAATGACCGGCTCTCCCAGGTTCACAGCGGGCTGGGGCTGGTTTATTTCCGGCGCGGGCAATATGCCCAGGCGGTGCTGGGGTTTCGGCAGGCCGTCAAGCTGGCCAGTAGTCCCGATCCCATTGACCTTTTCGTGCTGGGCGAATCGCTCCAGCAGATTCAACAGTACGGCGAAGCGGCCGCGGTGTATGACCAGTGCGGCAAGATTCCCAATAATTTCCAGCTACGTTGCCAGGACAATTCGCGGCAAGCCCGCCAACAGGCTGCCTCGCAACAGTCGTCCGCAAATCATGCCAACGCGGTGCAATCCGCGGCCAAGCCCTGAGCGCCAGAGCGATGACCGAAGAGGAACTTCGCGGACTGGAAGCGCATCTGGGATACCAGTTTCGCGAGCCATCGGGCATAGCTCTGGCGCTGACCCATCGTTCCGCGCGCTTGTCGGTGGCGACGGAAATTCAACTGGATAATGAACGCCTGGAATTTCTGGGCGACCGCGTGCTGGGGTTGGTGGTGAGCCAACACCTCTATGAATGTTTTCCGCAGTGGGACGTGGGCCGCCTCTCCAAGGGAATTTCGCGGTTGGCCAGCCGGGCGTCCTTGCAGGCCGCCGCGAGTGCGCTGGGATTGGGCAAGTATCTACGCCTGGGCCGTGGGGAGGAAGTAACCGGCGGGCGCGAAAAGCGCAACCTGCTCGCGGATGCCTACGAAGCCGTGGTAGCCGCGATTTATCTGGATGGCGGACTCGAGGCGGCTGCCGCTTTTATCCGCCGCAACCTGCTCGAATCGGAAGCGAGCGGCGCTCGCGCGACCTGGAGCGAATCGGACGACAAATCCGCGCTGCAGGAATGGCTGCAGAGCCGCGGCTTGGGCGCGGCGCAATATCGCGTGGTGCGTACCGAGGGCCCCGATCACTGCAAGACGTTCGCGGTCGAGCTTTGGTTAGAGGGTGTCGCCGTGGCGGCGTCCGAGGGACGTTCCAAAAAGGAAGCGGAGCAGGAAGCGGCGCATCTGGGCCTGGCCCAACTGCGCGCCGAAGAAGAGTCGCGCATCGCCGCCAATAATGACCGCTGAGAGCGACTCCGCTCGCGTGCCGCAGGAAGCGGCGGACGCGACGGTAATCGTTCCCCCCTTCCCGCGCCGCAAAAAATCGAGAACGGCGATTGTCGAATTTTTGGAATCTCTCCTGGCAGCCATTCTGATGGCCCTTTTTCTCATCATCTTCGTAGTGCAGTCCTTCGAAATTCCTTCCGAATCCATGGCCCCCACTCTGCTGACCGGCGATTATCTGCTGGTGAATAAGTTCATCTTTGGCGGTCACGGCGCCTGGTATGAACGCGCGCTGCCCTATCGGGACGTGCGGCGCGGAGAAGTAATCGTCTTCAAATATCCCTATGACGACCATCCCTACTACGTGAAACGAGTGATCGGTTTGCCGGGCGATCACATTCGGATTGCCAACCAGGCGATTTACGTCAATGGATTCACCGCGCCGGAACCGCACGTGGTTCACGATGCCGCGTATCGCGATCCGTTTGGCGATAATTTTCCTCCGGCATTTAAGTTTGTCTCGCAACGCGGACTCCGGCCGGAATGGGCCGCGGTATTGATGGAGCACGTGGTCAATGGAGAACTGGTGGTGCCCCAGGGCAATTACTTCGTAATGGGAGACAACCGGGATCATAGCTGGGACAGCCGCTACTGGGGGTTCGTGGATCGCGGCGCAATCATAGGACGGCCGGTGGGGATTTACTGGTCACACGATTCCGCCAGCGACGGCTGCGCGGTCTCAGGCGGTCGCCGCGGCGCGACCGAGTTTTTTCGTGCGGTACTGCATGTTCCCCGCTGTACCCGTTGGCCTCGCTTGGGCCACGAAGTGCATTGATCCCTGACCCGGCGGCGAATCTTCGGCCACACCTAACCGTGGCGCGCCCGGCAACCATGAGATCTAATAGTATGTCATCGCAACGACGATCCGGGAATTCCGTTCAGCAGGAGGAAAGAATTATGAACAGCAAGTTGAATTTCGCAATGACGCCGCTTATTGCAGTGCTGGCAGCAGGAGTGCTTTTACTGGGAAGCTGGGGAGCCATCGCCCGCGCTCAAGGGGAGACGGCGAGCATCCGCCCGGGATCGCATGAGCAGGTGCTTTACAGCTTCTCCAATGCGCCGGGGGCCGATTACCATTCGGTGGCTGGCCTGATTTCCGACGCCGCCGGCAATTTGTATGGCACCACTGATTTTGGGGGAAGCCGCGGCGGCGGTGCCGTTTTCGAGCTATCGCCGCAGAGCGGTGGCGGATGGACACAGACCGTACTTCACAATTTTCACAGCGACAGCCAGGACGGCAGCCATTCCTGGGACGGCCTGATTTTCGATGCGTCCGGCAACCTCTATGGCACGACCCCTGACGGAGGCGTCAATGGGAAGGGAGCGGTTTTTGAGCTTTCCCCGCAGTCCGGCGGAGGCTGGTCAGAGCAGATATTGTATAGCTTCGGATACGGCCCGGACGGCTCGCAACCTTTTGGGGGTTTGGTTTCTGATACGGCCGGCAATCTTTACGGTACCACAGAGTACGGCGGTCCCGACAGTGACGGAACCGTGTTTGAATTGTCGCCTTAGTCTGGCGCAGGCTGGTCTGAAACGCAACTATATAGCTTCGTGGACGTTGGGGACGGCCATAACCCGTACGCTGGGCTAACTTTCGACGGGGCTGGAAATCTCTATGGTACCACTGCTTTTGGGGGCACCGGCGGTGGCGGGACCGTATTTCAGCTAATTCCGCAGCTTGGCGGTGGTTGGTATGAGCGCGTGCTGTATGCCTTCCAAAACAACACCCAGGACGGTAATTCGCCCTACGCGGGCTTGGTCATCGACGCCGCAGGAAATCTTTACGGCACAACTCAGGGCGGCGGAAGCGGCGGGTCGTGCCAAGGCAACGGCTGCGGCACTGTTTACGAGCTGTCGCCAAAGGCCGGGGGAAGCTGGGTGGAGACAGTGCTGCATAGCTTCCAGGAGAATGGTACGGACGGCAACGAGCCATTCGCCGGATTAACCTTCGACACCACTGGCAATCTCTACGGCACCACCACCCTGGGGGGCGCAAACCTGGTGGGAATTGTTTTTGGACTCTCTCCGCGGTCCAGCGGAAACTGGCACGAAAGGGTCCTCCACACGTTCCAGAGGGGAATGACCGACGGATTTGAACCTTACGCCGGCGTGATTCTCGACAGCAGCGGGAATTTATATGGCACGACCATGTTTGGAGGCGACTCGAAAAATCTCGAGCGTGGTGGTCCGGTAGCCATCACTCCCGGCACGGTCTTTGAGGTCACGCCGTAAACCAAATTCTGACTGGCGAAATCTCCGCTTTCGGTCCCCCGGCGCGGGAGGGCGGCTTTACGCCCCCCCTCACGCGCCAAACAACCGGGTCAATCGGGAAGCGAAAAGCGTCCAGCCGCCGCCCCGCCCTCTCCCCGCCCCAAAAATCCGCCCAATCGTTTTCCGGCGTCGTATGCTTGGTCCGCTCCCGCGCCTAAGGCCGCAATGGTTCGGGCAGCCCCCCGCTTTGCGGTCGGACGGATCACCCCGATGGCGGAGAGGCAAGCCGTGCATTAGAATCGTCAGTCCATGCCGCACACCCATATTGGCGAGCCGCCCGTACAGGCGGCCAGCGCACCGGCAAGCTGGAGCATTCGCTGGCGGGCTTTGGCCTGGCTGCTGGCGCTGGTCGTGGCGGCGGGGATTTTGCAAGCGGGGTTGGATTGGGCGGTGCATCGTCCCAATGCCGCGCGCAAGCTGACCGCGCGTCTGGCCGCCGCGTTCGGGCGTCCTGTCAAGGTAAGCCGGTACGACGTTACCCTATGGCCGGGGCCGCGCTTGCTGGCTCAATCGGTGGTGGTGGCGGAGGACCCGCGATTCGGCAACGAGTATTTTCTGCGCGCCGATTCCCTGGTGGTGAGCCCGCGATTGCTTCCGTTACTGCGGGGACGGATCGCCGTTGCCACGCTTTCCTTCGATCATCCCAGCTTGAATTTGGCCATGAATCCAAATGGCCGAGTAAACATGGCGGATTGGCTGCCCCGGCCCGACGGCGGGCGCGTGGCATTTCGCGGCGCGCCGTCATTTATGCGAGTGAGCCTAAGCGCCGGGCGAATCAATTTCAAGTCCGGCGATGTGAAACTGCCATTTGCTTTGACGGTGGTAAATGGCTTTATCGAGCAGCAGGCCGGTGGCCGCTGGCGCATCAGCCTGGACGCGCAGCCCATGCGCGCGGCGGTGATATTGCAAAGGGTGGGCACGCTGCATCTGGAAGGTACTGTCGGAGGCACAACATCGCGCCTTCGTCCCGCCGACCTTCAAGCTAACTGGAGCGATGGCTCGGTCGCGGACCTCCTGCGGTTTTTGCGCGGTGACGATATGGGAGCGCGCGGCGATTTTTCGCTGGAATTGGCCGCTCATGCCGCGGGCCAACAGTGGAATCTTTCCGGAAAAGGGCAGGCGCGGCGATTGCATCGTTGGGATTTGCCGCTTCGCGCGGACAATCCGGGATTCAACTTGACGGCGGATGGAGTGTGGCTACCGGAGACGGGAGAACTTCGGATATCGTCAGCGCGACTCGCAGCGCCCCATTCCAACGGCACGCTAACCGGTTCCTTTGGGTGGAGCTCCGGCCGGCAAACCACCATGGAACATCCCAACGAGGGGAATGTCACGCTTTCCGCCGCGATAAACGCCCCCGATGTACTCGCGTTTCTGAGAGGATTTCGCGCCGGCATAGCCGAGCAATTAACCGCGCGCGGCGAAGTATTGGTTAGTGCGCGCGCCAGCGGCTGGCCTCTGGAATTGGAAACGGCGCGGATCGTTACCCAGGGCATGGCTCTGGAAGGCGGCAGCCTCGCCGCGCCGCTGCGTCTCGGGCCCGCGAACCTGGCTTTCAGCGATGGTAAATGGTCGCTTCCAGAAACGCAGATGGTGTTTCAACCGAATGCGGGAATTTTTTCTTTCCAGATTCCACCGAAGGAAGGAAAAGCGCCACAGCCGCCGCTGGAAATATTCGGACAAGCGGACGACGCGCGCCAGATTTTGGCGGTTACCACGGCGCTCGGTTATTCATTGCCTGACGGCTGGGATGTTTCCGGCCCAGTGGCTGGGACAGGCGAAGTGCCCCTCCAACACAAGACTGCCTTGGGGCAGCCGTCTGGGAAGTTCACTATGAATGAAGCCACCGCGCGGGTGCCGTTTCTGGTGCGTCCCATCGGGCCCGCAACCGCGGAATTGGATTTCTCGCCGGAAGGGCAAATCCTGCATTTGGATCATGCGGAGGCGTTTGGCAGCAATTGGAAGGGCGAATTAACTCATGAGCGCGGCAGCCCGGCCTGGCACGGAAACCTTTCCGCCGATACAGTGGACGTTGCGCGCTTCAATGATTTTCTTAATCCCGCGAAACGTCAGAGCTTGCTAGCCAGAATTCTTCCCTACCTTGCGCCGGCCAGCGCGCCCGTATCCGTACCGGAAAGCCTTCATTGGTCGGGCCGGCTGCAGGTGGGTGATTTTCAATTTCAACGGCTGCATCTTACCCATCTGCGGACTAATGCTCGCGTGGACCGCCGGGTTGTCGAATTGGACGATGCGGAAGCTGACTTGGGACGCGGCCATATTGCTGGATCGTTCATGGCGCATTTGAATGCCCAGCCGGGCTATCAAACTGAACTGCGCCTCCGCGATGTTGATCTCGCCACCTTCTTCTCGCCTTCTCTCGCTGAAAGGGTGCACGGCATGGTTACTGGCGAGGTCAAGCTTTCGGCCGAGGGTCTTACTCGCGGCGCGTTGATAGGCTCGTTGCGGTGTGAGGGGCAAGCCGAGGCCAGTGGCTTAACGCTGAAATTGGCTGGGGCGCCTAAATCCGACGAAAATGGGAACTGGCCCGATGGCCCGGGCTATTTTCCGCTGGCCACCACGGATTTCCGATGCGACCAGCAGCGAATCAATTTCGCCGGTATTAAATTGCTGGATGGGCACTCGGAAACCACTGGAGAAGGTAGCGCGGGATTTGACCGCTCGCTCGATTTCAAACTGGTGGAATCGCGCGCGCCGGATGCGGGCGAACGCAAGACAGGGCGCGAGCGAAAGCCGGAAATTCCGCCGCCTGTGAGCGAGCCGCGTGGCGAGATTCATCTGACTGGCACACTAGAGGCGCCAAACATTAAAGTCAATCCCGCGTCGCCCCGCCCTTAGCTTGTGCGCTGATGAGGAAAATTGATGACGAAAATCCTCGAATTCGCGTCTGGCAGATTCGCGCCGCGCCGCGCGCAATTTTGCGGTTGGCGAATCGCTGCAATACCGCATCCTATTGGTTATGTATATAGACGCCAGGGACTTTCAGTCGTTGAGGAGTGCCCTGGACTGTGCATTACGCCGCGCTAAGCAAGGCGCCTTTCCTTTCTTGATGGCCCTAGTGATTTTGATGGCCGCGCTTCCCCACGCCGCTGCCGCCGGTGATCGCGTCCACTTGATTCCGCATCTGCAAGCGGGGCAAGTATTCCGGTACCAGTTGGACTTGCACACCTCCGCTACCGCTCGCTCGGAAGGCCCCATCACAGACCCGCAAGGCGCCACGCGCCTCGACCGCCAAGCCATGGCAACGATACGCATGGAGGTTGTGCGCGTGAATCCAGTTGCACCATCGGGCCAACGTGTTCGACTGCGCGTCACATTTGAACAATGTTCCGCCAGTTCGCAGTCCGACGCTCTCGATGTGCAGGAGAGTGAATTTCAGGACGAGTTCCGCAAACTCCAAGGCAGCACAGTGGAATTTGATCTTGAGCCTGACGGCAAGACCGACAATCTGACGTCCTCGCTGGGGGATTCATCCCAACAAACCATGGATCCCGCTATTGTCACAATGTTACAGCAGGGCACCGGGGCGCTGACTTCTCCCGGAGTCTTACCCCCAGACGGGATTACCGTGGGAGACAAGTGGTCGTCCGAGCGGGAATTTCAGCCCGCGCCGATTACCGGGCTCTACTGGCACACGGATTCCACCTACGTCCGCAACGAGCTTTGTCCTCATGCCTCACCTGCTTCCGCAACGGGAAACAACGCGTCAACGGCGGGATCTCCTCAGTCAGATAGCTCCTCTAAAAGCTTAAGTGCAGCGAATGGCAGCACCAATGCCTCTAACACAAGCGCAGCAGGGCCGGATACATGTGCCGTCATTCAGACTGACCTTCACCTTCTGGAACGGGACAAGAGCAAGGACCGAACACCACCGACATATCTCCACAATGGCCTGCGCACCTCTGGGGATTGGGCTGGCGTGGCGGAAAGCGTTAGCGACATCGCGTTGGGCACTGGCCTGGTGGTTACCATGACCCAAACTGGCTCGCAGGACATGAATTTTCGTATCGCCACGGCTCAAGGGCAGGCCAGCATGGAATACCGGGGGCACGTGGAAAGCGCGCTCGGTGTCGCGCTGTTACCCTAACGGCGAATCCTCAATCTAGCCGAATCGAGTGCCGGGAGATTGAACACCGCACCAAGCCGCACCGCACCGGACCGCACCTTACCGCAGCGTTCTTCGCCATTGACTTGTTACGAGGTGAGTCTTTCCGCGCTCGACGGCGTCATATAATTGGGCTGTACAGACCGCATATTGCGGTCTGCAAATTCGACATACCGCACCCCTATAACTCCATGGATTTCAAACTAGCCAGTTCGTATGAGCCCCGCGGCGATCAGCCGCAAGCCATCCGGGAAATCGTGCATGGCGTGAAGGCTGCGGAAAAGCATCAGGTGCTGCTGGGCGTCACCGGCTCGGGAAAAACGTTCACCATGGCCAAGGTGATTGAGCAATTCAATCGCCCGGCGCTGGTGATGGCCCACAATAAGACTCTGGCCGCGCAGCTTTTCCACGAATTTCGCGGGTTTTTTCCGCAGAATGCCGTCGAGTATTTCGTCAGCTACTACGATTATTACCAGCCCGAAGCCTACATGGCCTCGAGCGATACCTACATCGAGAAAGAAGCCACCATCAATGGCGAACTCGATAGGTTGCGTATGAGCGCAACACGTTCGCTTTTCGAACGGCGCGACGTAATCATCGTCGCCTCGGTTTCCTGCATCTACGGCCTCGGCTCGCCGGAGGCCTACTACGGCATGTTGCTGATGCTCGAGAAGGGTCACTCGATTTCGCGCGAAGCCATGCTGCGCAAGCTCGTGGAAATTCAGTACGAGCGTTCGGAAGATTTGCGGCGCGGCACGTTTCGCGCGCGCGGCGATACCGTGGAAATTTATCCCCCCTATGACGAAACCGCAATTCGCGTGGAATTTTGGGGCAGCCAGATTGAAGCCATACGCCGCATTGATCCGCTGACCGGCGCGATTTTGAATACGCGTGAGGAAATCGTTCGCCAGCCCATTTATCCGAAGACCCATTACGTCCTGCCCGCCAAGGAGAAAGAGCGCGCCATCGAAGCCATTCTGGAAGAATTAGAATGGTGGCGCGGCGAATTGGAGCGGAAAGGAAAAATGGTGGAGGCCCAGCGGATTAATCAGCGGACGCGTTTCGATATCGAAATGATCCGCACCATGGGCTATTGCCACGGCATTGAAAATTACTCCCGTCATATGTCGGGACGCCTTCCCGGCGAAGCTCCGCCCACTCTGCTGGATTATGTTCCGCAAGACTACCTATTGTTCGTTGACGAATCGCACCAGACAATGCCGCAAGTTCGCGGAATGTTTCACGGGGACCGTTCGCGGAAGCAGAATTTGGTTGAATATGGTTTTCGGCTACCATCCGCCTTGGATAATCGTCCGTTGACGTTTGAGGAATTTGAAAATCGGGTGAATCAGGCAGTTTACGTTTCGGCAACGCCCGGCCCTTATGAACTGACCCACTCCGGCGGTGTGGTTGTGGAGCAAGTGATTCGCCCGACGGGATTGGTGGATCCGCCAATTGAAGTGCGCCCCGTGAAGGGCCAGGTGGATGATCTGCTGGAGGAAATTCGGGTTCGCGCCGCGCGGAACCAACGCGTGCTGGTGAGCACGCTGACCAAGCGCATGGCGGAAGACCTTGCCGAATATTTTAGCGAGACGGGAGTACGCTGCCGCTATCTGCATTCTGAAGTGGATACGCTTGAGCGGGTGCGTATTCTGCGCGACCTTCGTCGTGGCGAATACGACGTCCTGATAGGCATCAACCTGCTCCGCGAAGGATTGGATTTGCCGGAAGTGTCATTGGTGGCCATCTTGGATGCCGACAAAGAAGGTTTTCTGCGCAGCGGCACTTCGTTGATTCAAACCATGGGCCGGTGCGCGCGCCATCTGGAGGGCCGCGCGATTCTTTACGCCGATGTGATGACCGACTCCATGAAGTTTGCCATCGCGGAAACCAATCGCCGCCGCGCCAAGCAGGAAGAGTACAACCGCGAGAATGGGATCACTCCAGAATCCATCGTGAAGAGCATTGACATGCAGCTTGCCGGAATCGTGGAAGCCGATTACGTGACCGTGCCCCTGGACGATGATCCCGTGCTGGAAGACGTTGCCACGGAAGAGCAATTGTTGGCGCTCATCGCGCGCCTGGAAACACAGATGCGCGATGCGGCGAAGAAATTTGAATTCGAGCGCGCCGCAAAGCTCCGCGACCGTGTACGCGCCTTACGCGAGCGGGAGCTAGCCGAAGTGCTGAATTTCTTGCCAGAGCTGTCAGCCGAGATAACTCCCAACAGCGATCCGCAAGCCGTGGAATCGCCTGCCATCAGAACGATAGTCGCGAAACCTAATGCGGTGAAAGGAACATCAATACGCAAGTAGTATGCACGATCAGACGATGCCGCGGCGCAATTCATCCAGCGGATAGAACGTATCGCGCCAGACCACGCCGCCCTGGCGCAGCGTGACCACCATCGAGCGCAGCATCATGTAGATGAAAATGAACGCGCCAATCGGATGGGTCAGCCCATAAAGCCGGGATTCGCCCCCTCCATGAATCATTTCACCCTGGACGATTACCGCAGTCATTGCGGCTATCAGTGAGAAGACCCACGCCGCGCCGCTGGCGATGAACATTCCCACGAATGGAAGCACGCCGCTTATTAATATCAGCACGATACAGGCGAGCGTGGGTGCCACGCGAAAGCGAAACAGCGAAAACAGGTTTTTGGTCACGCCGCGAATAATGTTGCCGACTCCGGCGTGCCACCGCACCGTGACTAAACCATCAGCGGCCGCAATTCCCGACCGGAAGCCGCTTTGCTTCAGGATTTTTCCCAGCTTCATGTCGTCGAGCACGTCCATGGCCAGGCGCTTGTGGGTGCCGCTGGCAACGTAGGCCGCGCGGCGCACCAGTTGGAACGCGCCAACTCCCAGATATTTGGTGCTCTTGGGATCGCTGACTCGCCATGCCTGACTGCCGAACATAAAACAAAATACAAAGTAGGAGATAGCAACTTTTTCCCAAAATCCGCGCATTTCAACGCTGGCGAGCAGCGTCAAATGGTCCCACTTTTTTTCTTTGGAGAGCGTTATAGCGCGGCGGACCAGCAGTGGATCGAAGTGAACGTCGGCGTCGGTGAAGAGCAGCCATTCGCCAGTAGCGAAGCTGGCCGCCATTTCCAGCGCATGGGGCTTACCCAGCCAGCCGCAGGGCAGTGCTGCAATATGGACCACGCGCAAGCGCGAATTTCCGTGCGCGAAATTGTCGAGAATTTCGCCGGTGCCATCGTTGGAACGATCATCGGCGGCGATCACTTCATAATCGGGATAATCCATGGCCAGCAGGGAGGCCAGCGCGGCGGGCAGTTTCTCCGCCTCGTCTCGCGCGGCAAAGAGAATCGAAATACGCGGAAGCGCGCTGCCGGGAGCAGGCAAAATTCGCGAAATGCGCGGAATTTTCAGCAGACCCGCACCCGCGCGAATGGACTGGATTAGCCAGCCCAGCGCAAGCAGACCGAAAATGAGGATGGAAAGTTGATGCAAATGAGTTGCGTGCAAGGAAAAAGTCCAGCCGGGAAGTCTTTAGCGGTTATTCTATCATGCGTATGAAGCCAACTTTTTCCATTGTCGGAGCGGGACGCGTGGGGCGGGCTTTGGGTCACAGTCTACGCGAGCACGGCTGGCAGGTAAACTGCGTTATCACACGGTCTCAACGCACCGCTCGCGCCGCAGTTCGCGTTATTGGCGATGGCATCGCATGCAGCACCCTCGCACCCGAACTGCTCGACTCGCAGGTCGTGTTCATCACCACTCCAGATGGCGCGCTCTCCTCTGTGGCCGCCGAGCTGGCGGCTAGACTTACGCGTAGAGGAGGTAAAAGTTGGCGCGGGCGGATCGTCCTACACACCAGCGGCGCTTTAGATCGGAGCGTCCTGGCGCCCTTGCAGAAAATGGGAGCGGCGACGGGGTCAATCCACCCGATGCAGTCGTTTAGTAGCGGTAGTGTGCCGCCGCTGCAGGGAGTACTTTTTGGGATTGAGGGCGACCGGCGCGCTGTGGCGATGGCGCGGCGTATTGCCAGGGACTTGGGCGGCATCGCGGCGGTTATTCCGGCGGGACGGAAAGTGGCCTATCACACGGCGGCGGTCATGGTCGCGGCGTTGGGCATGGGGCTGCTCGAGTCGGCGATTCAAGTACTAACGAGCGCGGGGTTTACGCGACAGTTGGCCATGCAGTCACTCTTGAAGCTGATGCGCCAGATGCTTTCCGATGCAGAACGCAAGGGTACGCGCAAGGCATGGACTGGCCCGCTGGCGCGCGGCGATTTCGCCACTATCGCCGCGCATGGCCGGGCATTGCGAAAGCATCCCCGGGAAATTCGAGCGGCTTACGAAGCTCTTTCTCGCGTGACGGTGAAAACGCTCGGTACGCACCCGGAGCGAGGCATGCGAGAATTGAATGCCGCACTTTCCACAAGGCCCGGAGGATTACGTTGAAGAAGCTTCAAATTCCCGTTGAACACACGGTGCTTGAGAACGGCCTGCGCGTAGTAATTTCGTCCGATGCCAGCGCGCCTTTCGTCACCGTGGGCGTTTACTACCAGATTGGTTTTCGCCTGGAGCCGCGCGGACGCAGCGGTTTCGCTCATCTTTTCGAGCACATGATGTTTCAGGGTTCGGAGAACGCGGGCAAGACGGTCCACATCAAGCTGATCAATTCATCGGGAGGCGTGCTGAACGGTACCACCCATTACGACGTCACCAATTATTTCGAATCGGTACCATCGAATGCGGTGGAGCGGGTGCTGTGGCTCGAAGCGGACCGCATGAGGTCTCTGCATGTTGACGATGACAATTTGCGCAATCAACGCGACGTGGTGAAGGAGGAAGTTCGCGTTAATGTGATGAATCAGCCTTACGGTGGTTTCCCCTGGCTGGATTTGCCGCCAGTAGCCTTTCGCAACTGGGCCAACGCTCACAATTTCTACGGCGATTTTGCGGATTTAGACGCGGCCACGCTTGCGGACGTGCAGGAATTCTTCCGCACGTACTATGCGCCCAACAATGCGGTGCTGCTGATGATTGGCGATGTTTTGCCGGCTGAAGGTTTTGCGCTGGCACGGAGATATTTCGGCAACATTCCCGCCGCCCCTCTGCCGTTGAATGCCGATGTTTCCGAAGCGCCGCCAACGCATGAGCGCCGGGGCTGGGTAGAGGAAAAATTCGGCACGCTGCCGGTAATGGCGATCGGCTATGATGCGCCCCCGCGGAACACCGCCGATTGGTACGCCGCGGGAATACTGGATCAGGCGCTTCATGGAGGGCGGGCCGGTCGCGTCCATCGCAATCTGGTGCTTGAGCGGCAAATCGCTGTGGAGAGCGGCGGAGGGATTAATTATCCGGTCGGCGATCTTTTCGATTACAACGGCCCCACGCTAATGGTTACGTCCATTTTTCACAAACCCGAGTACTCGTCGGAGGCGACGCTGGCCGCATACGATGAAGTCATCCAGGAGATTTGCAAAAACGGGGTGAGCGCCGATGATCTGGAACCGGTGAAGGTGAAGTTTGCCGCGGATTACGCCACCAATCTGGAAGGAGGAATGGGCGCGCATATCCCGCGCTTCGGATTGATGCACAGCCTGGCGTGTTTTTCGCTTTTTGACAATGACCCAAGCCGGGTCAATACGGTGCTGGATGGGTTTATGAAAGTGACAGCGGAGGACGTTCGCAACGTGGCTCGAAAAATATTAAGGCCGGAGAATCGCGCTGTGCTGTTTCGCACGCCCGCCAGCATGAGAGACACCGCAGCCGGAAACGCCAATGCTGCGGCTGGGGAAACGGCGACTGTGGGCGCGTCCGCTGAAATAAATGGAGGGGCGCGATGACCGTTTCGGCAACGACCGCATCTTCGTTCGTTGAATCACCCGCGCAATCGCGGGCTAGGGTGCCCGCATTGGGGCCGCCTCGTCCTGTGGCATGGCCCTCAAGAAACGTGTTCCGACTGCCCAACGGGCTGCAGGTTGTGCTGGTGGAACGGCGCAACTTTCCGCGCGTTCGCATGGAGCTTTTCTTACGCAGCGGGAATGCGGTGGCGAGATTACCCGGACTGGCCGAAATGACCGCGACGGCGGTGCGCGCGGGAACGGAGAATCGCTCAGAGCGCCAAATTGACGATGACTTGCGCCGCATGGGCGCGGATTTGGGAGCATCAGCCGGCGCCGATACTAGCGCCATTGCGATTTCGGGCATTTCCGAATCGCTAACCGGCATCATCGAGATGATTTCAGATCTTTCGAGGCACGCCTCGTTTCCTGAAGGTGAATTCGAACGCGAGCGCCGGCAGCGTTTGGAGGAGTTGCGCGTTTCGCGCACCACGGCGGGATTCCTAAGCGGTGAAAGGTTACGGCACACGCTCTTCGGCAAGCATCCCTACTCGCGCATCGCGCCGACGGAGAATGAACTGCAAGCCTATCGCCGCGAAGATTTGACGTCGTACTACAGGGAACATTATGGGCCGGGCGAAGCGCTATTCGTTGCCGCCGGTGATTTCGAAGTTGCGCACATGCGCGAACTAGTGGAAAAACATTTCAGCAACTGGCAATCGCCAGCGCCTATGCCCTCCAACACCAACGCACCGCCCACGCTGAATGGGCGCAAGGTTTATCTGGTGAATCTGCCCGGCGCGGTGCAGGCGGAAATTCTATTGGGCAACCGGTCTATCACTCGACAGCATTCCGACTGGCGCGCGCTGACACTGGCCAATTCGCTATTCGGAGGCGCTTTCAATTCGCGGCTGGTGATGAATATCCGCGAGCAGAAGGGCTACACCTACAGTCCGCGCAGCAGCGCCCACGCGTTACGGCAATATGGCTACTTCTCCATTTACGCGGCAGTGCGCAACGAAGTGACGGCGGCAACCCTGACGGAGATGTTCTACGAAATGGACCGGATGCGGTCTCTACCGGTTGGGGCCGACGAACTGGCCGACGCGAAGAATTACATGACTGGAGCGTTTTCGCTGGGGGTGGCCACGCTCGAAGGCGTAATGAGCCAGATTTCCAGCGTTTATTTGGACGAGATGCCTGAAGACTACCTGGAAACGTATCGCGAAAAAATCCAGACGCTTACGGCGGACGATGTTATGACAGCGGCACGGCGCTATTTCGATTCCCCCAATGAGCAAATCATCATCGTGGGAGATGCCGCTGAACTACGCGATCAGGCCGCGCTTTTCGGCGAAGTGGAGGGGTGGGGCGCGGACGGGCAGCGCGTGGCGTGATACGTTATGGCAGCCAACGCTGAAGCTGGCTTTTCGCATGACAAAATATTTCGGGCTTGATTTATCCAACAGCAATGCTTATTGTTGAGGCGTTATGACGGCTTCGACAAGGTCCGCGGGACTGCTGGCTACCCTATTTCTCGCGTTCGCGTTTCCGCTGGCGGCGAAAAAAGAGCCTCCGGCGCATCCGGTAATCTAAACACCGCTTCCCTACACGATCTAATGACCCTGCCCGGCATTGGGCCGACGCGAGCTGAGGCGATATTGGAGTTTCGCCGGAAGAACGGCCAGTTCCGCAGTGTTAACTACCTTCTGGTGGTCCACGGGATGTCGAAAAAACGCGTGGCTCTGCTGCGGCCTTACATCACCACCAGTTCAACCCCGACGCACACTCAGCCCATCAAGCCCAAACCCAAAACGACATCAACATCGTCAACTAAGACGTCATCTTCGAACGCGAATCCAAATTCGCCAAAAGCAACGCCACCGAAGAGATCAATGCAACCGAAGCCTGCCAACAATCCTGCGTCAGGCCATCCCGACGCTTCCCAGCCCGCGAACGCGGCGCCGAGTCCAAATCCAGGCTCGTAAGTAAAACGGACTTCAGCACCGAGCGCTTTATAAGCGTTGACGCGAACTCTCTTGAGTAGTGAAGCGCAGAGGAACCTGCTCCACAATTTCCAAGCCGTAGCCTTCGAGGGCGACCAGGCGGCGGGGATGGTTGGTGAGCACACGGATGCGCTTCAACCCAAGATCAATTAATATTTGCGCGCCGATGCCGCTCTCATGCTGGACGGGGCCGCGAATTTGCAGCCGAGGTTCGTCGCCCCGGAGCGAATCCCGGGCGCCGGTTTCGACTCCACCGCGACGAGAAATATCGCCGCGACTGATCTCGCGAAGGTTGCGGCCATGAACCAGAATCGCGGGCAGATCACCGGGAGTTTCCGGAGAGACGCCCATACCTGCGTCACTTCCATCCGGCGATGCGCCGATGCCAAAGCCGCGGCCGGTTTGATGGAGATAAACCAGCACACCGCGATTTTCCGCGGCGATAGCCTGGAGCGAGGCGCGCATGATTTCGTGGCAGTCACAACTAGCGGCTGAAAAAACGTCGCCGGTCAGGCAGTGAGAATGGACGCGCACGAGCGCGGGCGGATCGCCCGAAGGCTCGCCGCGAACGAGGGCCACGTGGGTTTCTGAATCCACGCCGCTCGAATAGGCAATCATCCGAAAGTCGCCATAGGCGGTGCGCAGAGGAGATTCGGCGATGCGGCGCACGCAACGTTCATGCCTCATGCGATGTTGGATCAAAGTGGCGACGGTCAAAACTTTCAACCCATGAAGGCGGGCGAATTCGGCGAGCTGGGGAGTGCGGGCCATGGTGCCGTCGGGATTCATGATTTCGCAGATCACTCCGGCGGGCGCGAGGCCGGCCATGCGAGCCAGGTCCACGGACGCCTCGGTCTGTCCGGCGCGAACGAGAACTCCGCCACGACGCGCGCGCAGAGGAAAAACGTGGCCGGGACGAGCAAGATCTTCGGGTCGCGTGTCCATGTCCACAGCGGCGAGGATGGTGGTGGCGCGGTCGGCGGCGCTGATGCCGGTTGTAGTCCCCCGCACCGCGTCAATGGATTCGGTGAATGGCGTACCGAAGGCGGAGGTGTTGCGCGCGGACATCAACGGCAAACCCAGCGCGTCGCAACGCTCCTCGGTAAGCGCGAGGCAGATGAGGCCGCGTCCGTGAGTGGCCATGAAATTGACGGCTTCGGGGGTAATTTTCTCCGCAGCCATGGCCAAGTCGCCTTCGTTCTCGCGGTCCTGATCGTCCACCAGGACGATCATGCGACCGTGGCGAAATTCGTCGAGGGCTTCCTCGACGGTAGTGAATTGGGGAGGCAAATCAGACATGGACGCCGCACGCCAGAGCCGGGAATTGGGCTAAATTAACGTGTGTCAGAAAAGGCAATTCTATTGCGGTTAGAAAACTGTAACTAGCACATTCCATGAGACTTATTACTTTGCGGCTGTAAGGCGTATTGCGATTATAGACCGCGAAATTTGCGCATTGCAGGTGGCGAAAAATCCGCGTGCTTGTTGCCGCTAAGCCTGTGCAGATGTTGGCCAAAGCGGTAATGGAAGCGGTAAAAAAACGCACGCGACGACTTCCCCACCGTCTCTGACTAGACGCGGAACGCCGCAAAGAGAAAGGCTCCGGCGGCCCACTTAGGCCATATCCAGTAGTTACAAGAAACATACATCCATTGTCCCGCGAAATGGGCGAATTGCAAGACCGCATGTTGTGGATGTGGCGCGGCTAATTCAGCAGGCCGTAAACGTCCACTTCGGTTTGCGTGCCGATATAAACGCGGCCATTGGCGATGGTGGGCACAGTGAACTTGATGGCGTCTCCCGCCTGATCGCGAGTGATCACCTGATTGCTGTTGTACAGTTCCCTGCCAACATTGGTGGCGTCGTAGGCGTGAAGGACAGCCGGTGGATTGTCCTTGGGATTGCCGGCCAGATTCTCAATCGTCCAGACGATGGCATCGCCATTGCCGTTGGCGGAAATGGAAGGAGTGGCGCCCGGGTAATCGTAAAGCTCGGAAGCGCGCGACGCGGGAGGCACTACATAGTGGCCAGTCTTTAGATCGAAGAGAAAAAGAGTGCTGCCTCCACCGGCCAGATAGATATGACCGTTCCAATATGCGGGACTGCTCCAAAAACCGCACTTATCGGGAAGGATGGTCTGCACAACGTCGTTGGTGGTGGAATTGAACTTCCCCATATTGTCGCGATTGACCATAAAAACCTGGCCGGTCTTGAATCCGCCGGTCACTTCATGGGGATAAGCGCCGGGCTGATCGGGGAGAACGACCAAGCCACCCGAGGCGAAGTCCATGTCTTTGCGGGTAAGCTCCATCTCATTATAGGGCGTGAAATAATCAGAGACGGTGAAGCCGCTTCCGTTGACGGCGAGCTTGACCATGGACATGCCATAGCTGGCGCCTCCGGTATTCACGTCAAATGAGCCATTTCCAGTCATGAAATAGATGTTGCCGGCGGAGTCCACACCGGGGCCCGCGCCACCGCCCCATATGCCTCCAAGCTGGCCGGTGGGCGTAACGCAAAAGACGCGCGTCTGTTTCAGTGTGGCCGCATCGTAGCCAATCAGCCAGCCGCGATCATCGTCGTTGGAAGCGTAGCCAATGTACACGGTGTGATTGAGCAATAGCAGCGCAGCCCGCGAGACGCCCGTTAGCCCGCTGAATTTCACCGTGGGATAGCCGGGAGCGGTCGCTTCAATTTTTATGGGGCTGCCGGTGCGCTCCGCGCCAGTGGTGATATCGAGCGCGTGGAGCTTCTCCATATAGACGCCGCTTTCCACTGTCTTGGCGACAACAAAAATGGTTCCAGCGGCGGCGTCAATTACCGGAGTGGCGGTGATGCCGTGCTCGGGGTTCAGAATCGTGACGTCACATTCCGGCTGCATGTCGCTGGTGCAGGGCATGGTGGTAATGGTGGGAGGGTCAATGAAAGTGACGTGCCAGAGGGGAGATTGGCTGAGGCCATCGGCGCCAAAGGCATAAACGCTGTCGTGTTCGGTGGCGATGTAAATCACATTGTGCATGTCCTTCCCCGCAATGGTGACGTTGGGGGCATAGAGCGGCTGGGCGTAAACCTGACCTTCCACAGGAAACGAGAAAGCTTTGCCAAACTGAGCGGAATTGACGTTCACAGGAGTGAGCACGGTTTCGGCCAGATTTTGGCCGGTGCGCCCGTTGTCGTTATGCCAAGTCAGCACGCCAGAAAAGCTTTGGGCCGTGACGGAGGCTGGGATGACAAACAGCGCGATGGCCAAGAGTGCAGGCAGCAAAGCCGCAAAGATTGGAAACGCGCGCGCAGCAACAGACCTAAATTTAGAAAACATGGCGATGCAATTCATTGGGCTTCTCCCGGTAGAAATTGGAATTAACGCGCAATTGGCGCGGCGGGTACGCCACTTACATGCCGTCGATGTGGTGATGCGGACATGCGAAAAAATCCTGACGCTGGACGGTTCACAAATTTGAAATTCAGTGGTGGAGCCGATGGGATTCGAACCCACGACCTCCTCGATGCCATCGAGGCGCGCTCCCAACTGCGCCACGGCCCCACGGAATAAAGCGGTTCAGCGATTATGCCATCGGCACTGGGAGGCGTCAACGAGACCGGGCGGCCTCGTTTGATATAAGGTGGCCCACACAATGGCCGCGATCAGGGGTATCAGCAAGTCGTCGCTGTGGGGCACATGGAAGGTCGTCCGTACCGAGATCAGGAAGGCGTCAATTCGGGACGTGATTGACTTCGTCGATTATGATATCGACCCAGAAACATGGATTCTCCGCCTACTTAATCAGATTTCGAGTGGCCTGTACGAGCCGTCGGCGCCATTGCGATTTACCCTTGGGAAATCCAACGGCTTCAGCCGTACGATGACCCAACCTGCGATCCCTGATCTCGTTCTCTACCGCACGATAGTGGATGCGCTCTACCTCAAGGCCATTAAGAGGGAGCACAAGCATGTCTACTTCAAAAGGGAGCACTTGCAGCGGGCGCAAAACATTGCTCAGCGGCAAGCAATGCAACAGATAAGCTGGGCTGCACAGTACAGAATGACGGGCCAACGCAGTTTTTATAATTGGCTGCGATATACACAATATAGGAAACAGTTGCTCCTCCAAGCTGTACATCCGTACCTTGTCGTCACGGATATTACGAACTTCTTTGACAGCATCCTGCATTCACACATAGAGGAAACGCTGCGGGGGCTTTCCGTCGCTCCGCGCACGCTTGGGCTCTTATTCTTTTTGCTTGAGCGCCTTTCTATCCGCCACGACTTCACAAGCTCTCACGGTATCAGCCTTCCAGTGGACGAATTCGATTGTTCGCGAACTCTAGCTCACATGACATTGTTTGGTCATGACGACGTTATGGTCGGACTTGTTGGCGAGGAAAACTACGTCCGCTGGATGGACGACCAGAATCTCGGGGTTCAATCCAAGGCGGCTGGACTGCGAGTTCTTTCGGCAGCGGGTAAGTCCATTGCAAGGCTGCATCTTGCGCCGAATGCTAAGAAATCCAAGATATTCAAATTGCGCGACGCTCGCCGTCATTTTCACTTGGACCTCAATAAAATGCTCGATAGGGCCGACGCTGCGGCGAAGGCAGCCACAACGCGCACCCAGCGAGCGGCATTGTCTAGGCAGTTGAGGCAGATATGGTCGAAGGCGCAGACGCATGAAGGAGTTGGTGAATTCGATAAGATATTAAAGAGGCTGTACAGATTAGCCGGATTTGCGCGCCTTCGCTTTTTTCGGAGGCGCGCACTCCGCGACGTGCTAGCAAAACCAGAGTTAGCGCACCGAGTTTGCGACTATATGCGCTGCTCCGGGTCGGTCGATGAGTATCTGAGATGGGCCGAACTCTTTGACCCGGACTGGTTAATTTAGACACGAAGGTCGAAATTAACTACCCTGGTGTCATATGAACAAAAAGCGTCATCGTATTGCAGCCGATGTAAAGGCCGACATCCTGTGCCGCGTGAAGGAA
>Ga0182024_10000197_pt1 | contig 143951 bp, 136 predicted proteins | sample P32metaG_FD_120480 | JGI IMG/M metagenome (GOLD analysis project Ga0182024, IMG submission 120480) | Permafrost microbial communities from Stordalen Mire, Sweden - P3-2 metaG (Illumina Assembly) | ecosystem: Environmental > Terrestrial > Soil > Wetlands > Permafrost | place: Sweden: Stordalen...
ACAGACCGACCCAGAACAGCCGATCCAATTGCGTCAGCATAGGTCGTTTGCGCTTCCTCTTGTAAGCGGCTAGCTGCAGCCGCAACGCTAGGTTCTCGACAGCGAGGGCTTGATGCCCAGAACTCAGCAGTCGAACGAACCGAAACATACACAGAATGATGGCCAGCATGCGAATGGACTATTTTTACGGAAAGTGAGGCGGCTCTGCATGGACATATTTTCGGCGAGGGACAACCCTGAATCGACGCCGTGCGCGGTTATATTACTGAAAACAAAACATTGCCCATTTTCCCAAGCTGGACGTCGCGGGTTCGAGTCCCGTCTCCCGCTCCATAGATCACACCCGGGCACTTCATGGCCAGAGCCCTTGGGATCACCAGGGCGAATGCGTTCGATGCCGATGCCAAGCGCACCACCAGACGGAAAAGTTTGAAAGGTTGAGGAGTCCGTTGGAAGAGGCAAAGGGGAAAGGCCGAATTCCCGGCGACACCGACTCCACAAACTTCGCGCCAGATAACGCTGGCCACCCACCACACGCCTCCCACCGCCTACAATCAAATTGATGGCCAAGCCGACCGGCACAACCACAGCCCCGGACCGCAAAACCCTCAGCGGCATCCCGATCGAACCGTTCTACGGACCCGAAGACATCCAAGGTCTCGACATCCCGCCGCCCGGCGAATTTCCTTATACCCGCGGCATCCACCGCGACATGTACCGCGGCCGCCTCTGGACCATGCGCCAGTTCTCGGGCTTCGCCACTCCCGAGGAGACCAACCGCCGCTATCTTTACCTTCTGCGCCAGGGCCAGACGGGTCTCTCGGTCGCCTTCGATCTGCCGACCCTCATGGGTTACGATGCCGACCACGCGGCCTCGGAAGGCGAAGTGGGCAAGTGCGGCGTCTCCATCTGCTCGCTACAGGACATGGAGATCCTGTTCCGCGACATCCCCCTCTCGGACGTTACGGTTTCGATGACCATCAATTCGCCCGCGCCGGTCATATGGGCCATGTATCTGGCGGTCGGCGAAAAGCAGGGCGTCGATTGGTCGCGCATGTCGGGCACCCTCCAGAACGACATTCTAAAGGAGTACATCGCGCAGAAGGAGTACATCTATCCGCCCCGCCCGTCGATGCGCCTGGTGACCGACGTCATCGAATACTCCACCCAGCGCGTGCCGCGCTTCAATCCTATTTCCATCAGCGGCTATCACATTCGCGAGGCCGGATCCACGGCCGTTCAGGAGCTCGCGTTCACCTTGCGCGATGGCATTGAATATGTCGACTGGGCCCTCGAGCGCGGCCTTCCCGTCGACAGCTTCGCTCCGCGCCTCAGCTTCTTTTTCAACTCGCACAACGATTTCTTTGAGGAGATCGCGAAGTTTCGCGCCGCGCGCAAAATCTGGGCAGAAACCATGCGCGACCGTTATCACGCTAAAGACGAAAAGAGCTGGAAGCTCCGCACCCACGCCCAAACCGCCGGCTGCTCGCTCACTTGGCAGCAGCCCTATAACAACATCGTGCGAACTACGCTACAGGCGCTCGCCGCGGTACTGGGCGGCACGCAATCGCTGCATACCAATTCGCTCGACGAAGCCTATGCGCTCCCGAGCGAGCATGCCGTTACCATCGCTCTGCGCACTCAGCAGGTAATGGCCTACGAAAGCGGCGTCCCCGATGCGCCGGATCCCCTCGGCGGCAGCTACTTCGTCGAAAGCTTAACGGCCGAGGTGGAAAAACGCGCCAAAGACTACATCCGGCGCATCGATGAAATGGGCGGTATGATCCCGGCCATCGAGCGTGGTTTTCCGCAGACCGAGATCGCCAACGCCAGCTACGAATATCAGCACACCATCGAAACAGGAGAGCAAAAGATTGTCGGCGTCAACGCCTTCGTCGAACAGAATGAGGAAGCCATCGAGCTGCTGCAGATCGATGAGTCGGCTCAAGGTCATCAGCTCGCCAAACTAGCCCAGCTCAAGGCGGAGCGCGACAACCAAACCGTTCAGAAGACGCTCGATGCTCTTAGGCGCGTCGCTGAGGGCAAGGAAAACACCATGCCCTATATCCTGGACGCCGTCCGCGCTTACGCTACCGTGGGCGAAATCTGCGACGCTTTCCGTTCGGTCTTCGGGTCCTACACCGAGACCAGCGTGCTCTGACTTTGGCATGGACAGCCGCATCGCGCAACTGACTCCAAGAAGCTGAAGACAGCGGCGACTACACCGAAATGACTGCCAAGGACTGGACATTGAGCGAGAGGGCTCCGCGCTCTTGCGTCTTCCTGATGCGATTGCGGCCTGTGAGTTGCTCGGGAGTGTCTAGCGGTTGACCGGAACGTTTCTCGCCGATTGCCTGTTCGACAACACCACAGCCGTGAAATCGTGTTCCTTCCTTGAACGAGCAGGCACGATCTCATTTTAGACTGAACAATTTCATGCCCCGGCCTTCTGTCCGAGGAATTGCCCGCTATAGCCTTTTGCGGGCGTTCCAAGCGTTTGCTCGAAAACTAACTGGCAAACCGGCATGCCCGGCAGAAGCTTTACACGTAGTGATCCGTTATTGAATATTTCAAGCTGAATTTGACCCGTGAATCCGGCATGAATAGTAGGAGCAGTGAGATGAACTCCAATCCCCACGCGAGCCAGTGAACTCTTTCCCTCGACTCGACCAGCAATGCGAGCAAACGGAGGTAACCAGACTGTTTCTTCTGTATACGCCAAAAGGAATTGGCCAGGTTCAACTGTAAACCCGTTTGGAGCTATGTCGTGACGATCCGTGTATTCCTTAATGCAGTCCAGCACCTTAAATCCAGCAGTCCCTGGCGAAACGACAACCGGCTCAACCCCTGGCAAGACCTTGGGTTTGATCCACGTTCGAATGAAGCGGTGCAGGGTAAGATCAACACTGGTAGAACTATACGCGGTAGCAGTGTTAGGCAGCGGATCGATAACGATCTGCTTGTTCTCGACGGCGACTTGTATTTCGCGATCGGTAAGAACCATCTAGGTTCCAATAATACTTCACGCTCCAACTGCCGATGCTTTGACCCAGATCCTCCACCTACCAGAGGCGCTTTCGCGAGGGAGTTCTACCAGGACCCTATCATCGTGTCTTCCAATGAAGGATGTAAGCAGCTTGCCGTCCTGTATGCTTTGATCAGAAACCGGGATCTCTTCAAAGTCACCATCGGCATTCTCAACGCGAATAATCTTTTCCGTTGGTATCAGTCCTTCTTCTACCGTCCCGCTCAGCTTGATGAATTCTGGCATTCAACTCTCTCTTAATAGTGTGGTTGGTTTCCGATGTATAGTCTAGTATAGTTTTGGGCGAATTTCAAGCGAAATAAACTATACTTTAACTATACTAACGTAAAGTTCCGTCAAGCCATGAATCCCATCCCTGATAGTGACTTCGCCGAACGCGTTAAGGCGCACCGCCGCCGCACGGGCCAAACTCAGCAAGCACTAGCGACCAAGCTAGGGGTCTCGCGCTTAGCAGTCGTCAACTGGGAGAAGGGAGTGTGGCCCGGTAAAAATATCACCCGACTAACCGAGGAGCTGAAAACAACTGAGCGAGAAGAGGTCACGGCCGTGGCGGAACCTGCCGAGGCGCTCAGTTACCAATTGAGCCTGCCGTTCGACGAACCAATCAACGTTTCTCTCAAAGTTGGACCTAGAACTGCGGATACTTTGCATTTTGAAGTTCGTATCGAGCGCAAAATAGGCTGATTCAAACCACGAAAATCAAACTGATACACTGCCGAAAACTACCTGATCCTCTACCGTCCCCGAAATGAGGTGTGGCCGTGGAGCGCGTGATTCATGCCAAGCAAGACTACCAACGGTTCTTGAAATGACGTCGCCGGGGCGCAGGCCTCTGGCCTCCCAGTGCTAAACTCAAGCTATATGGATCGTATCCGGGTGCTGGTCGCCAAACCTGGTTTGGACGGCCACGACCGGGGAGCCAAAGTGATCGCGCGCGCTCTCCGCGATGCCGGCATGGAAGTCATTTACACCGGCCTTCGCCAAACCCCGGAAATGATCGTGAACGCGGCGCTGCAGGAGGACGTCCAAGTCATCGGACTGTCTATCCTCTCCGGCGCCCACAACGCGATTGTGCCCCGCGTGATGGAGTTGTTGCGCGAAAAGGGCATGGACGACGTCCTGGTCATGGTCGGAGGTATAATTCCAGACGAGGACGCCGCCGAGCTCAAGAAGCTGGGTGTCGCGGCTGTATTTCAGCCCGGAGCCTCGCTCGAAGAGATTGTCGACTTCATACGGTCTTCGGTAAAGCAGACCGCGTGAAGCTGTAGCCCAGGCATTCTGTGGCAAACAGGCTATGGCCTGTGAAATTGATTAACAAGAAAGATCCAATGCAAGAAAAACTGAACATCGCCGTATTCGTCGATTACGACAATATCGAAATCGGCGTGAAATCTACTTTAAGGCGCGAGTTCGATGTTTCGCTCCCGCTCGATGCGCTCAAGGAGCGCGGCGACCTGGTCGCCAAATTCGCATACGCCAACTGGGGACGCCAGGAAGGCGCCGCCCGGTCGATGGCCGAGAACGCCGTCCAGATGGTGCAACGCCTGCCATCGCCCCGCGGCGACAAAAACGGCGGCGACATTAACCTGGCTCTCGACGCGCTCGAAATGGCCTTCACCCATCCGCATGTGAACGCCTTCGCCATCATAAGCGGCGACAGCGATTTCATCCCCCTGGTCAACAAGCTCAAGGAGTACGGCAAGACAGTTTTTGTCGTGGGCGGCAAGGCCTTCACCAGCACCATCCTGCAGCAAAACTGCCACGAATTTGTCAGCTACGAATCGCTGCTGTCCACCGATTCCGACCGGCATGAGCCACGCGACCGCCAGCAGCGTCCCCAGCCCCAGGCCGGTCAAGGCGTCCAGCAGCAACCTCGCGATCGCCAGCAAGGCGGCCATCGCATGCGGCCCGCGCCGCTCGATCTGGGCCAGGCCATGCCGCTGGTGGAACGTGCCCTTCAGGTGCTCGAGCGCCGTGCCGTCCAGCCGCAGCTCGGCTTGCTGAAATCTACGATGCTGCAGCTCGATTCGGCCTTCACGGAAAAAGCGTACGGTGCCGGCAGCTTCTCCGATTTCGTCGAAAAGCTGAAGAAAGCCGATTACGTCAATGTAAGCGGCCAGGGCGGGCGCTATATCATCGAGCGCAAGACTTCCACTCAGCCGGAGCGGCCCACTCCCAAACCGGAAGAAGCTCTTCCGCCACTGCGCGATGTTTTGGAAACGCATCGCCTCGAGATGGAGAACGGCGCCACCGCCGACGACCTAGCAGCCTGGTTTCAATCCGAGGTTCCGAGCTCCGACCTGGCGACTTATGGATTCCAGGAATTCTCCGAGTTCCTGAATTACGCGCAGGACAAGTTGGTGGTGCGTGTCGTACCGGACGAAGAGAAAGGCCTGATGGTTTATCTCGGCGCCGAATTTTATCCTCCGGCGGTTCTCGAAGCGCCTCCCGAGCATCACGCCGAAGAAGAGGAAGAGGAAGAAAAACAGCCCATTGTGGAGGGCCAGCCGTCATTGCTCGAGCCGAATCCTCCGCCTGTCAAGCCGAAGCCCATCCGGCGATCGCGCAAAGTCGGTGGCTCGAGCTTGGGCAATAGCGCCGACCGGCCGCCCCGCCGCAGCCGCAAGAAGAAGACCGAGCATCACCACGGCCCCATGCAATGATCCCGAAGCCGAAAGGTCCCTATTCTCCGTACGTCCGGGCAGGCGATTTCATTTTCGTGTCCGGTCAAGGCCCCACCGATCCGGCCACGCAGCAGTATTCCTTCGGCGACATTCGCCATGAGGCGGGCGTTACGCTCGAGAATATCCGCCGTATTCTCGAGCTGGCCGGCGCCACGCCCAAAGATGTCGTAAAGTGTTCGGTATTCTTATCGAATGCGCAGGACTTCGACGCGATGAACGAAGTTTATGCCCAGTTCTTTGGCGATCATCGTCCCACGCGCACCACCGTGGAAGCGCAATTCCACCAGCGCAAGATGAAAGTCGAGATCGATTGCATCGCCTACAAACCTACAGAGTGATCCCTCCATCCACCGACAACACTTGTCCGGTGATGTAGTTGTCAGGCTCCAGAAAAAATCGTACTGCGCGTGCGACGTCGACCGCCTTGCCGTAGCGCGGAATCACGCCGTCGGTGAGATAACGTTCATATTTCCCCGAGGCGATACTGGCCTCCGCCATTCCAGCCGCCATCACGCCCGGCGCGATCACGTTCACGCGAATGTTCGACGCTCCGCGGCATTCTTTGGCAAGAATTCGCGCGGCGTGCAAGAGTGCCGCCTTCTCGCCGGCGTAAGCAGTCGACCCCGGAAACAGCGCGATCGCCTGCATGGTCGAAAACAGCACGATCGCGCCTGTGGTTCCGGCGGCCTTCATCCGTTCGGACGCTTCGCGCGCCAGCAGGATCGGACCTTCGTAGTTCACCTCGTGGGATTGGCGCATCGCGTCCTCGCCTGCGCCGCGCGCCGGAGTCCCGGCGAAAACCACCAGACCATAGAGCTTCGGAACGGCGTCCAGCAGCCACTTGCGATCGGCCGCTTTCGTGATATCGGCCCGCAGTCCGCGGCTGCGCGAGCTGATTACGACATGCGCGCCTTCGGCTTCGAGTAACTCCGCCGCCGCCGATCCCAAGCCGCCCGCTCCACCCACCAGCAGCACTTCCAAGCCTGAAATCGCCGATTTCTCAGACGCCAACTTTCACTGTCTCCTTCGCTATGTATCCGAATCCAACTACGGCCAGAAACAGCGTCAGCACTTCGCTGTCGCCCAGGTTGTACTCGAGAAACCCTTCGGCCAGGATCGCCAGAATCGCGGCGATTGCACCATGCAGCACGAAGCGCGCCTCGACGCTGGGCGGCGTCTTCGGCAGAGTGATCAAGAAATCCCAGAGAACCTTGCCGATCATCCACATCATGAAAAGCATGGTCGGAATGCCGCGCTCGGCCGCATACTGAAGATAGATATTGTGCAAATGCCCATACCAGCCTTCGGGCAGCGGCTTGGGGATGTCCGGTGGAACCCAACGCTCGAATTGATATTTCACCTGCTCCGGTCCTAAGCCGAGTAATGGATGAGCGCGAATGATCGCTACTCCGGTTCGCCGCGTGATGTTGCGATGCTCGTTGGAATCCATTTGGCCATGCGGCTGGACGATCGAGGTGACGCGCTCTTTGAGCGCGGCGGGCGCGACCAGAAAAGCGATCACCGCGACTACCGGGGCGGCTGCCACCAGCCAGCGGTGCCAGAACCAGAGCAGGTACAGCAAACCGACTGGAAATCCGAGCAGGAAAATGCTGCGCGTGAATCCGAGCACCATCGAAATCGCGAGTATAGCTGCACAGAACCAGCCGGCCGTCTTCCAGCGCCGCTCGCCGGAAAAGAACAGATACGACGCCAGCAACAACAGCACGATCATCTCTTCGCCGCCGAAGGTCATCCAGTGGCTCATGAAGCCCGTGATTCGCTCGCCGACGTAGAAGTCGTAGAAGTGCTGGTGCGCCGCCTGCGAGTCTTGATACTTCTGCCAGAACTGGAAGAGACTGCGTACGGCCGAGAGCGTCGCCACGCCGGCCCATGCGAGGACGATACCGCGAATCTCGGATACGGTCCGAAAGGTGCTGTAGACCAGCAACAGAATGGCAAACACGAGGAACTTGCGGATCTGCGGCGTGCCCTCGCTCATGTGGCCGGAGAAGAGCAAAGACAGAACCGTGCCGGCCATGAATAGCACCAGCGGCAGCTTGATGGGCGGAAGCCGCAGCCGCTCGGAAGACAGCAGTAAGGCAGCCAGCGCCAGGCCGAGCAGGATCTGCGAAACGGCAATCGAGAATAGAATAGAAACGAGAGAGCCGCAGGTCAGGTAGAAAGCGGCACGATCGAGATAAGGTTTCAAACCTGTAGGCTAGCAAGAATGCAGATTTACATTCTCCGGCACGGGATTGCAGAAGACGCCGAGGCGGGACAATCCGATTCCGAACGCGCGCTTACTTCGGAAGGCAAGAAAAAGCTGCGCAATGTTTTGCGCGTTGCGCGTGAGGCCGGCGTGGCGCCGGCGCTGATTCTTACCAGTCCATTGAAGCGCGCCGTCCAGACCGCTGAACTCGCGGCCGAGGTACTAAATTACAAAGGCGACCTGCTGCGCACCAAAGCCCTCGAGCCGGGCGCGCACCCCGGCATGCTTTGGGAGGAGATTCGCGTCCACAAGGATGAGGGAGCCATCCTGCTGGCTGGTCACGAGCCGCTGTTCAGCAGCCTGACCGCTTATTTGCTAGGCTGTCCGGACCTTCGAGTGGACTTTAAGAAGGGCGCGATGGCGTGCGTGGAAGTGGACCGATTCGGCGCTGAGCCGCACGGCGCGCTGAAGTGGTTCATAACAGCTAAACTAGCGTCCGCCAATTGAAGCACACTAGACGTTGCTGCGTTTCCGCTCGTATGGAGCTTTCAAATACTTGGCGGCTTCTTCCTGCGCGCCCTGCGTGTTGTCGCGCGTGCGGATGGCAAGATTATATTCATTCACGGCACGGTCGCGCTGTCCCGAGATATCGAAGATATTGCCGAGCTTGATGTGCGCCCACACTACCGTCCACGCGGGATCCGTGTCGCCGTTCAGCGCTTCGCGGAATTCGTTGGCGGCCGATTGATAGTTGTTCTGCAGGAAAAAGATCTCCGCCACTCGATAATGCGCCAGCGAGCTGCCATGACTCACCTCCAGCGCCTTCTGGTATTCCTTGAGCGCATCGCCAAACTCGCCGATCTCCGCGAACTGCTCGCCGCGCTTAATGGCGACCGCTACGCGCATAGGCGGACCCCAGCGCAGTACGGCGCCATTTGGATCGATGGTCACCAGTTTCGGCTTGCCGAACGTATCCACCGTGAATTCCGACGACGTGCCCACAACGTCAATGCGCTTGGTCTCGGGATTACCTTCGGTTTCGATCTTGAGATCCACCGGCATGTGGAAAGTATCCAGATCCTGCGAGATTTTTCCCATCACCCGGAAGCCCTTTTGCGTGCGGAACACGGTGTATTCGAGCTTAAACTCCGGTGCGCCGCTCGACTCCAGCCATTGCAGGAAAAAGTACTGCAAACTCTGACCGTAAATCTCTTCCGCCGCCTTGCGGAAATCGGCTGTGCTAACCGATTGCCAGGCGTGCTGTTCGGGAAACTTGTTCATCAGCTTGGCGAATCCCTCGTTGCCCATTACGCTGCGCAGCATATTTAGAATCGCCGCGCCCTTGCCAGCCGTGGATGCCCAATATTCGGGCGAATAATCTTCGAAGCGCCCGGCTTGGATCAGCGGCGGATTGTCCACCGTCAGCGCTTCCACGTAGGTGTCATGCATCGATTGCTCGAGCGCCGCAGGACCATTGGCATGCTCCTCCCAGAGCAGCTCGGCATAGCGCGCATTGCCATTCTCGAGCCACATATGGTCGCGATTGAGGGGCGACACCAGCGTCTCCCACCACTGGCGCGCCATCTGGTTCACCAACAAGCGAGATGCCACCTGGCTGCCGATCCCACGCGGGGAGAGAAAGATGATCCCTGGCGCGGAGAAACCGTTCGGCGTCCCATCTTCTGTCTCTACCAGCGTCATATTGGCCTGCGGAGCCAGCCCATACGTGCCGCTGAGAAAAGTCATGATTTTCCCAGCTTCTTCTCCGTAGGCATTTGCCATGGATTGCCTTTGCCGGAAATATATCGACGTCGTCACGCCCTGCGAGTCGACCCGCACCGGATCGCCTTGAAGGACGGCAATGCTTCCTGGGAACGACGGCTTGGTGTATTGCAACCCGTAAGTGGATTTGCCGGCAGCCGCCGGAATCGAGCTTTCCAGGCCGCTCGCGACCACTTTGAAACCGGATGGAACGGTAATGTGCAGATCGGCCGTGTAGCGATCGATAGTGTAATCGTTGATCGGGAACCAGCGCGCCGGATACATCAGGTACGCGAACTCGTTCTGGATGTCGGCGAACTTGATGCCGTAGATCGGAGACTCTTCCTGGCCCGTGAGCCGGCCATCGTAGCTAAACGTGACCGTCGTCGCTTTTCCCTTGGTCAACGGAGTGGGAAAGGTCAGTTGGACGGTGAAATCCTGCGTGGAGCGGGAAGCCGGAATCTGCCGGCCCGATTCGTCGACGACACGCGAAACATTGAGTGCATTGTTCAGCTCAAATGAAACCGACGAGATATCGTTGTCCAGCGGAATGAAGCGTACCTTGACGTTGGCCGTTAGCGCCTGGGTATGGGGATTGATGTCGGCGTCAATGACGTAGTTTTCCACGTCGATACGCGCGCGCTTACCACCCTTTTCCTGCGCCGCCAGCAGCGAGGCCGTTGCCAGGATCGCGACCAGTATCTTACGCATGAACCATTTCCTCTTTCAAATGCTTCTCCACCACCGACGCGGCCACTTCCATGGGATCATCGGGTCCGGACAACTTCTCGACCACAAGGGCCAATTCCCGGCGCATTTCCTGCCGCGCCGCCTCATCGCCCAACAATCGCAGCGCCTCATCCGCCAGGCGCGCGGCGGTCATTTCGTTCTGGATGAATTCCGGCACGACCCTATGACCCGCCACCAGATTCACCATCGAAAAAAATGGCACATTAACCAGACGCTTACCCATATACCAGCTTAGATTGTTGACACGATAGAAGGTGACCATGGGGGTTCCCAACAGGCTGGCCTCGATCGTCACCGTGCCACTGGCGGCGAGCGCTAAGTCCGAGCAGGCGAGGACGTCCCAGGTTTGCCCTTCCTGTAGTTGGATGGATGACCCGGAAATGGGTTCCCTCAAATTTAGCCCAGGCGGTACTGCCAAGACGAACTTGGGGTCGGGTTCCAGGCCGGCCTGCGTGATGCGTTCGGCAGTCTCTATCAAGATTGGCAAATGGCGGGCCACTTCTCCTTTTCGGCTGCCAGGAAGCAAGGCGATCAACGGAACCTCTTCGGGAATGCCGTAACGCCGTCTCAACTCCGCCCGGCTGGCTGACGGCTTAACCATCCGGGTCAAGGGATGGCCCAGATAGACGGCATTCATCCCATTGGAAACAAAGAACTCGGGCTCAAACGGGAAAATGCAGAGCAGTTGGTCGATGGTACGCCGCATCATCGGCAGGCGCCCCTTTCGCCAAGCCCAAACCTGGGGTGCGATGAGCCAAATCACCGGAATTTGCAGCTTTTTCAGCCGCTTCGCCAGCCGAAGGTGAAAATCCGGGCTGTCAGTTAAGATGGCGATGTCGGGTCGCTGCTCGATGGCCGCTCGCACCAGCTTGCGATACTCGCGCCAAATGCGGGGAATATGAGTGATTACCTCGACCAGCCCGACTACGGAAATGCTCGCCGCGTCGACTACGGCGCGGACGCCAGCGCGCTGCATACGGGGTCCCGCGCAGCCAAAGAACTCGAGGTCGGGATTACGGCGGCGCAGGGCCTCAACTAAACCCGCTGCGTATAGGTCGCCGGAAGCTTCCCCGGCCGAGATTAGTACTCTTGCACCCACTATAATTTAGTCTAACTCCATGGTACCGGGTCTTCCGGTCGTGATAAATGATAAAATGAAATCGATACCCCACCAGAATGGCCGCCCAACCTGATCTTTCCAAAGTGAGTGTTGGCCAGTTCGCGGAACGTTTCCGTAGTGAGATGATTCCGCTCAGCAACACGTTCTCTTATTTTTGCGCGACAGTACCGTTAAGCGAAGAGGATCTCAAAGAATACCTGGAGGAGCCGATCGCCGCGCTGCCCCCGGCCATTTCCGCGCTCCTGCCGAAGGTGTCGATCATGCTCGTACCTTATCTGGAGCGTGTGGATGGCAAGGAAAAGGGCGCGGTTCATCGTGACGAGTTCGTCTGCACCGAAAAGCCGCCCGAGAACCGCCTATCGTGGGCTACTCAGGTGCGCTTCGATAGCGAGGAAGTGCTGGTTTTTGCCCTCCAAGATCAGGAAGTTTCCGAGTATCACTACCGCTTCTTTCACGTTCTGGCGACGCTGGCGGGCGATCTTTGGTCCGATGAAGCACAAACCCGCTATTGTGGTCTGCTGCGTGAAGAGCTGAACGCGCGCGTGCACGGCGAAGTGGATGAGGAAAGCTGGCACATGAAGCAGGCCCTCTTGCGCCGCGAGACAAATGCCCGCAAGGAAACCAAAGTTTTCCGGGATTACGCCAGGCAATCGTTTATCGATACGCTTACTCTGTACCTGCACGGGATCTGCTGCGACATTGATGTAGAGACCGGGCCGCGGCAGTTGCCCAGCCGCTATTTGCGCAAACGGCTGAACGTACTTCACGATCTTTATCCGCCGCCGTCCGGTTACGCCGTTTTTCCAGAGCATCAGGAACAACGGAACTAACCCGCACTTTTCGCCTTTACTATACTTTACAAGCGCTTTTGTAACGGGGCTGAGACGGCGCGCGTTAAATTGTTCATGGCGGCGGCGTTCGCTCTCGATCCAGATACCGCATTGATGCTACGAGTTTCCGAAGGCCATACCCCCAGCTTTGGAGTGCTTCTCGAACGCCATCGCGGTTCGGTGGTGAGCCATCTGCATCGTTTGGTGCGCAACCACGCCATCGCCGAAGAGCTGGCGCAAGACGTCTTCATCCGCGTGTACCGTTCGCGCGGCAAGTACCGGCCGGATGCAAAGTTTACGACCTGGCTGTTCCGCATCACGATGAACATCGCCCTCAACTGGCGGAGAGACACGCGGCGCGAAGCCGGATTCGTGCGGCTGGATCGGGACGTCCAAGGGTCGCGGAAGCTGCAGCTCTCCGATTGGGAACCTCGCGCAGACGAGCTTTTAATGCGCGCCCAGCGCGCTCGGGAAATTCGCATGGCGATTGAGACGCTTCCGCCCAAGCAACTCGCCGCGGTGCTGATGCACAAGTATGAGGGAATGGATTATACGCAGATCGCCAGAGTATTGGACTGCTCGATCCCCGCGCTGAAGTCGCTGCTATTCCGGGCGTATGAGACGCTGCGCCGGCGCCTTTCTCACCTGGCGCCGAGTGGCGTGACTGCTGAAGCAGCCCGCACTACCGCGGCCGCGCTTTGATCGACATCCTGTTCGGTTGTCGCCCAGCCTGATACGCTGATGCGCATGGCCGTTTGGCCGTGCCACTCGGTTCCACCGCACCAACAGGTGCCTTCATTCTGCAGCTCCGAGATTACACGCCGGGTGACGGAGGGGTCGCCGAACGAAACCAAAACCTGATTGAGGACCACATCGTTCAGGATCGAATACCCGACGGTTCGTAGCTGGCCGGCGAAGCACGAGGCCAACCGGCAATTGCGCTCGACCATACCGGCCAATCCTCTTCGTCCTAGTGACCGCAACGCCGCCCAGACTTCGATAGCCCGCGCGCGGCGCGAAGCTTCGGGCGTGTAGTGGTAGGGCTCCCGGCTGTCCGACACTTGCAGATAGGCGGCGCTTACCGTCATGGCCGAGCGAAGATGTTGCGGGTCGCGGACAAAAGCCAGTCCGGAATCGTAGGGGACGTTGAGCCACTTATGGCAGTCGGTCGCCCAGGAGTCGGCATCGGCAAAACCCGCCATCAGGTGCGCGCGTTCGGGGGCAGCGGCGGCCCACAATCCAAAAGCGCCGTCCACATGCACCCAGGCGCCGCGCCGATGAGCCTCGGAACAGATCTGTGCCGCCGGATCGAATGCCCCGGTGTTGACGTTGCCGGCTTGGATGCAGACGATGGTGCGTTCATCGAAAGCAGGAAGGGAATCAGGTTTTATGCGGCCTTGATTGTCGGTGGCGAGGCGGGTCACGCGAGTTCGTCCGAGACCCAGCATGGCTAGCGCCTTTAGCACCGAAACGTGCACCTCATCGCTGACCACGACCGTCAGCGGCGGCGCTCCGAAGAGGCCGTTCTCCTCGACATTCCAGCCTGCCCTTTCGAGGAGCATATGACGGGCTGCTGCGAGGCAAGTGAAATTGGCCATGGTAGCGCCGGTAACGAATCCGACGCCAGTGGATGGCGGTAACACCAGGGCTTCGCGGAGCCAGCCGAGCGTGATATCCTCCAATGCGGCGGCGACCGGCGACATCACTCGCATGGCGGCGTTCTGGTCCCATGCTCCGGCGATCCAATTGGCCGCTAGAGCGGCGGGCAAGGTCGCGCCGGTCACGAATCCAAAATAGCGGCCGCCCGTGGACGCGATCGTCGCCGGCGAGCCGACATCATCCAGCAACGCGAGAACTTTTTGGGGATCGCAAGGCTCCTCGGGCAGGGGACCACCGAGCGCGCTGAGACGCGCGACGTCTTCCGGATGCGGTGTAATTCGCCGGTTGCCTATTCCTGAAACGTAGCGCGCGGCTCGCGCGCTCGCGTCCAGCAGCAAATCCTTCATGATCACCTGATGCTGGCCGGCGCGACATCGACTCCGCTAAGTTTGGCGCGATCGAGCGAGGCCTTAACCAAGCCGGAGGCGCAGGCGTCGGCGATAAATCGGTTGAGCACATCCAGGCGCGAGCGGTCGCCTTTGGTGATCACAATAGATTGCTCGGCCGCGGAGAAGTTGTCGGAGAGTACGCGCAGATTGGTGCGAGATGCTGCTATTTCCACCAAGCGCTGGCGATTTGCGCCAAAAGCGTCCAAGTCACCGGCCAAGAGTATCTTTTGCAATTCTTCGGGAGACGGCATGGCCGGCAAGATTTGGACACTCGCGTTTTTCAAGTTGTCTTTCAGGTAGAACGCTTGCGACTGGCCTTGTGCGGCTCCCACGCGTAAACCTGCTTTGTCGGCGTCGGCGGATTTGCCGATCGGAGAATCGGCGCGAACGATGTAGCTATTTTGCATGAGCGCATAGGGGCGGGAGAAATCGACCTCGGCGGCGCGAGGGGCATCATATGCCAGAAACCCGATATCGGCGTTGTGAGAGTTTAAGAGGCGGATGACCTCGCGGGCGTCGGCGGCGGGGATGATGGTGTAGGGAATGCCGAGCCGCCGGGCTAACTCTTGTACGAGATCCGCTACGGGCCCGGTGACCGTTTTTGTTTGCGGATCGACCCTGCCTTGGACGGGGTTGGTGCCGAGGAAAGCGGCTCGCAGCGTGCCGGTGGGGGCGAGATCGGCTGCCATGAGCGGCCCTGAAATCGCGCCCGCCAGAACGAGAGTGATGATTCGCTGCATCGATTATTTCGTCGCCACTTGCGCCAGCCGCGACCAATCGCGCACCTGGCCGGGCCGGCGGTCGCTGCCTTGCACGACGAACATCCAGCCCGGATATTCCGGCGTCAGCTTGCTGACCTCGTCTAGTTGCTTCATGTCCTCGGCGTCGAGCTTCAAATCGACGGCCCCCAGATTGTCTTTCAGTTGGCTGATCTTCTTGGCCCCGATGATGACGCTGCTGACGAACGGTTTGTGCAACTGCCAAGCCAGGGCGACTTGCGCAACCGTGGCGTTTCGACGCGTGGCGACCTCCTGCATCACGTCGATGATGTCATACGCGCGCTCCATGTTGACCAGCGGAAAGCTGAACTTACTGCGCCGCGAATCGTCATCGGCCGACTTGCCACGTGTGAACTTCCCGGACAGCAGCCCGCCGGCCAATGGGCTCCAGGTCAGCAGCCCGATCTTCTGATCTTCGAGCAGCGGAGTGATTTCGCGCTCGATATCGCGTCCGGCTATCGAATAATAAGCCTGCAGCGTGACGAATTTCTCGAGATGGTCTTTGGCCGCAATCCCCTGCGCCTTCATGATCTGCCAGGCCGCCAGATTAGAGCAACCGATGTAGCGGACTTTCCCCTGCCGCACAAGGTCGGTCAATGCTCCTAGAGTTTCTTCGAGCGGCGTCAGCGGATCGTAGCCGTGTATCTGATACAGATCGATGCGATCGGTATTTAAGCGCTTGAGGCTCGCTTCCGCCTCCTGCATGATAGTCAGCCGCGAGAGCCCCACTTGATTCGCGCCTTGGCCCATCCGCCCGAAAACTTTACTGGCCACGACTACATCGTTGCGGCGCGCACCCAGCGCCCGGCCGACTTGAACTTCCGATTCGCCGGCGCCATAAACATTGGCGGTGTCGATGAAATTGATGCCGGCATCCAGCGACTGTCCGATCATCGCGTCGGTGTCCTGCTGCCCCAGCGCGCCGATAGTTTGCCAGATGGACGTCGCGTCGCCGCCGAAAGTCATGGCGCCCAGGCACAGGCGGGAAACGAAGACTCCAGTGTTGCCGAGTTGTTGATATTGCATGATGTCTTTAGGATAATCGCGATCACCGCCGCGTGGCGGGCCGGCTCACTTCAGCTCGACTGCGATCCGTTCCACCGGCTGATCGAGCGAATTTTCTTCGCTGTGCGTCAAGGCGCCCGATAAATGCACCTCGCCCGCCTTACCATTAGCCTGGTTAGTCACGTAGACAACCACGCGGTTCAGAATGTGCTCATGCTTGGGGCCGCCCTCATGCGCTCCGTAGTTGACGCGAAGTACGCGCACCTGGTCGTTTTCGAGCTCGACTTTGTAATGTTTTGAATCGACGACGGTGGGGTCAAGTGATGTGGTTGGCATGGGCGGGCGGGGCGGCGCGTTCTTCAGTTCGATTTCGGCGATCTGGAACGGATGATCGGTGGTGTTCTCGCTCACATTGCCGGGTCCTGCCGGACTCCAGCGCACATCGCCGGCCTTGAAGGCGAGCTTTTCCACTTTGCCCGCCGGGGTGGTTATCGTCATCCGGCCGGGGCCCAGAAAAACCAGGACGCGGTTCGTGGGATGCTCGTGGGCCGGATTCGACCGATGCGGCTGCAGCGTCACAACGATGGCGCGCGCCTGCTGGGTATCCACCTTCACATCGGGGGAAGTTTGAGCAACGAGACCGAGGACGGTAAGGACGCAAACAAAAACAATTCGGAGGGGCATGGAAGTTGATTCTACTCCAGTGTGAGAAAAGGTTGGTCGGGCCTCAGGCGTAGGGCCAGCACTGCGCCGATCGGCAGCAGCACCAGCGATGCGACAAAAGGGAACACCCAGCCGCCGGTTCGGTCCACCAGGTAACCGAAACTGAAGGGCGAAATGATGCCCGCGACTCCGAAGCCAAAGTTCATCATGCCGCTGGCAGAGCCGGCGTAGCGCGGCGCGATATCCATGGGGATGGACCAGATTGGTCCAACGATCAGCTCCAGAAAAAAGAAAGCGAGTGAAAGACAGACCGCGGCTACGTTCACCTCGTGGATTAAAACCACAGGCAAAAGAAAGACAAAAGCTCCCACGAAGCCGGCGATTATCACGTAGCGGCGTGCCGCGACCAGGCTGCCGGTCTTGCGCAGCAAAGCATCGCTGGCTACGCCGCCAAGCGTGTCGCCCACCACTCCGGCCAGGAATACGCCGGTGGAAAACAATGCCGACGCCTGCAAATTGAGCCGGTAATTCTGAAAGAAGAACGACGGGATCCAGCTCAGAAACAGCCAAAGCGTCCAGCCGTAACAGAAATCGACTATGGTCACGGGAAGCATGCGCCGGGCCAGCCGCAGCCAGGGCACACGACGGGAACGAGTGCCGGTTGCATGGGGAGGCAGCGTGGAAAGCTGATCGGCGGTCATGGCGAAATGCTGGCGCGGATCATCTCGAAAAAACCACATCCAGACCGCGGGCCAGACCAGGCTCGCCAGGCCCAAAATGACGAAGACGCCGCGCCACGATCTGAATGCGAGCAGCGCGGTAACCAGCGGGGGTGTCAAGGCATTGCCGATCCGAGCGGCGGCGTGCACAATGCCTTGCGCGAAACCCCAACTTCCCGCCGGCGTCCAGCTCGCCATGGCGCGCGTGGCGGTGGGAAAAGCAGCGCCTTCGCCGAATCCGAGTGCCAGACGAATCGCAACCAGTGAGGTCAGACCGCCCGCAAGGCCAGTTAATGCGGTCGAGAACCCGACCACGACCAGGCAAGCGGTTAAGACCAGCCATGCGCCAAAGCGGTCGCCAATCCAGCCACCGATGAGTTGGAAGACCGCGTACGGAAACGCGAAGGCGGAGAACACCAGTCCCAGTTGGGTATTGCCCAGCTGCAAATCCGAGGCGATGAGAGGCGCCGCCGTCGAAATATTCACGCGGTCGACAAAAAGGATGAAGTACATCGCCGAAAGCAACAAGAGGACCGCTCTCGGCGGGGTGAGCCAGCGTGGGATGCGGTCAGACAGTGGGAGGCGCTTCGCCTTTCACCTGGGTGCGATGCATGATGCGGCGCGATTTGTCATCGAAGGGATCGCGGCGGTGCATGGTGCAGCGGTTATCCCACAGCACGAGATCGCCAGGCCGCCAAACGTTGTGCCACGCACATTCTTCCCGCGTCGCGTGAGACCACAGTTCGTCGAGCAAGGCTTCGGATTCGGCAAGCGATAGCCCCTCGATGTAGGCGTTGCGGCGGCGGCCGAGATACAGGAGCCGGCGGCCTGTTTCCGGATGGGTGCAGACCAGCGGATGGTAGGCGCCGGGCGAGTTTCGCGGATCATCGGTCGCGGTCACGCCCTGACGAACGTATCCGCCGCTGTTATATGTGCCGTCGTGCTTGAGTTTAAGACCCGAGATGCGCTGTTTCAGATCATCCGGCAGCGAATCATAAGCATGATACATACTGCAGAAATATGTATTGCCGCCCGTGGGAGGAACTTCGAGCGCATATAGCATGCTGGCTTTCGGCGGATGTTCGAGGTACGACATATCGGTGTGCCAGACGGCCTCGCCCGCGCCGAGGCTGCCGATGGGAGATCCATTTTCAATTACGTTCGAGACCACGTAGATTTCCGGATGCCCGTCCACAAAGCGGCGGCCGGTTTCTTGGATGGGCGCCCAATCGAGGTCGCCGAGGCGGCGGCTGAAGGCGATCAAATCGTCGTCCGAGAGCTGCTGGCCTCGGACCAGCACCACGGAGTGATCCAGCCACGCACGATGGATCGCGGTGAAGTCACTATCGTCAATTCGTTTGAGATCGACGCCCTGAATTTCGGCCCCCAGCGACTGTCCACTAGGAATAGTGCTTATCGAAGAGCCCATGCCGATTTCTCACTCTATCAGACACTGGTCAATGACGTGCACTCGAATTGACTGCGGGTGCCCCGCAATAGATCGTGGTGCGCAAATTCTTCGCTAATCTCGGGCCGGGCTTGGTTACAGGCGCCGCCGATGACGATCCGTCTGGAATTTCTACCTATTCCATGGCGGGTGCGCGCTTCGGTTACACGCCGCTGTGGACCGCCTTGATCTCATTTCCGCTGATGTCGGCCGTTCAGCTGATGTGCGCACGCCTCGGGGTGGTGACCGGCCAAGGTCTGGCGGGAGCCGTGCGCCGCCGGTATTCGGCGCGTGTGCTATGGGGCGCGTGCGCGCTGCTGGTGATCGCGAACGTGATCAATATCGGAGCGGATCTGGGCGGCATGGGCGAGGTTACCAGCATGATCACCGGCGTAAATCCGCTGGTTTGGACGCCGCTGTACGCCGTCTTCATTGTCGCGCTGCTCTTTTGGACCACTTACCGGCAGATCGCCCGAATATTCAAATGGCTCACGCTGGTGCTGTTTGCGTACGTTATCGCCGCCTTTCTCGCCCATCCCGATTGGAGCGCGGTTCTGGAGTCAACGCTGATACCGCACGTGAGCCTCACCCGCGATTCGATGTCGGTCCTGGTCGCGATACTCGGGACTACCATCTCGCCGTACCTGTTGTTCTGGCAAGCGGCCCATGAGGTGGAACACAAAAAGAGCGAGGGTTCCATCCACAAAGAAGCCAGCAAGAAGGAGCTTCGGAGAGTACGCACGGATGTGCTGGTGGGCATGTTCTTTTCGAACCTCATCATGTACTTCATCATTCTGACGACGGCCGCCACCTTGCATGCCCATGGAGTAACGAACATCGACACCGCCAGGCAGGCCGCTGAAGCACTGCGACCTTTGGCGGGCGGCGGCGCATATTGGCTGTTTGCGCTGGGAGTGATCGGCACCGGGCTGCTGGGAGTGCCGGTCCTGGTTGGCTCGTGCGCGTATGCCTTAGCGGAGGCTAGCCTGTGGCGCGCGACCCTGGATCAGCCGCCGCACCGGGCGCCGCGCTTCTACAGCATCATCGCGGTCGCGATGGTTCTGGGTTTGGCGCTGAATTATCTCAGGCTCAACGTGGTACAGATGCTTTTCTGGACGGCCGTGATCAACGGTCTGCTGGCGCCGCCCCTGATTCTGTTGACCGTGCTTCTGACCAGCGATTCGAAAGTGATGGGTCCGCATGTAAACTCTCCGCTGATGCGCTGGCTGGGCTGGGCTACGTTTGGGGCGATGAGCGCAGCGGGGATTGGCCTATTTGTTACGTGACGCTTGGGATCTTAGATAAAACGTGTAGCCGAACCAGAGCCCATACGAAGCCGCCAGCAAGGCTGCGGCGCTGGTAGCCGCGAGTGCCACCGACCCGGGACGAACGAGTGCAGCTCAGGCCGGTTCTCGCCGCGGTCGACGATGCGGTGGTAAGCAACGGGCTCCATAAGAAAGACGAATGCAGCCAGCACCAGCACGAGCGCACCAATCACCAGCAGTTGCGCATGGCGTGGAAACCTATCGTAGCCCGGCTCAAACACGGCGCGGTATAACACGCCCACGATGATCTGAGCTCCCAGAATTAGCGTGCGGCTCTCATCCAGCGCGTTCTGCAACTTCTCGCTCTGTTCGCTCAAGTGTTTGCCAGTCCCCACCCGCCAATCTCAACCCATAGATGCATATGGAATGCGTTTCATTCCGCTTAGCTTGACAGGCGGGCGGCTATCATAGGGACATGTCGCCTACTTCTCAAACGCGTCCGCCGACACCAGCGGTGATTTTCGAAACCTTGAACGCGTATCAACGCACCGGAGCGCTGCGCGCTGCCATCGAATTGGATCTGTTTACGGCGATCGCCGACGGAAACACCACGGCCAAGACCATCGGGGCCCGGGTTCAAGCTTCTGAAAAAGGCGCGCGGGTGCTCTGTGATTTTCTGACAGTCATCGGCTTCCTTTCGAAACACGACGACAACTACTCGCTCACGCCGGATTCGGCGACCTTTCTCAATCGGCATTCCCTCGCGTATCTGGGAACAGCAGCAGGATTTTTCGGCGAAATGGAGCGGCAGTTGAGCGCCAGCGCCGGCATTGTAGAGGCCGTCCGCAAAGGTACAACCCCGCTGAGCGATGAGGGAATCATGAGTCCCGAGGATCCGATCTGGGTAGAGTTCGCCCGCTCGATGGCGCCCATGATGGCGATGCCCGCGGGGCTGCTGGCGAAATTGACCTGCGGCGGCCGGACCGATAAATGGAAGGTTCTCGATATTGCCGCCGGGCATGGATTGTTCGGGATTTCGATCGCCAAACAGGATCCGAACGCGCATATCGTCGCCCTGGACTGGGCTCCCGTGCTGGAAGTGGCGCGCGAGAACGCAGCCAAAGCGAATGTGTCGGACCGCTTTTCGACGATTGCGGGCAACGCCCTGGAGGTGGATCTGGGAAGCGGGTACGACATCGTCGTGATCGCCAATTTCCTGCAGCTTCTGGATGTCAAATCAATCGACAAGCTGATGCGAAAAGTCCATGCTGCGCTGGTGCCCGGCGGCGGTGCGATCACTCTGGGCTTCATTCCGGATGATGGCCGCGTAACTCCGCCAATAGACGCCAGCTTCGGAATGATCGCGCTGGCCTTCACCGCCGAGGGCGATGCCTACACCGTCGGCGAATACGAACGGATGTTTCAGAATGCCGGTTTCTCGCGCAGCGAGCTGCTGCAACTGGCTCCATCGCCGCAGCGGGTGATCATTTCCTATGAGTAGCCACATGTCAACAACTGCCCAACACGCACCGTCGCCCGCCCTTATTTTTGAAACATTGAATGCGTACCAACGCAGCGGGGCGTTGCACGCCGCCATCGAACTCGATCTGTTTACCGCCATCGCGGAAGGCAATACAACCGCCCGGACGATCGCGGCACGAATCCAAGCCTCCGTAAGAGGCACGCGCCTGCTGTGCGATTATCTAACGGTCATCGGCTTCCTCCTTAAGCAGCGCGACGATTACTCGCTTACGCCGGCATCGGCGGCCTTCCTGGATCGAAAGTCGCCCGCATATGTCGGATCAGCCAGCAAGTTTCTGGGCAGCACCCAGCAGTTCCAGGACATCGCGGCGATCGTGCGCAAGGGCGGCACGGTAATGGGACAAGAGGGGATGCTAAGCGAGGAGCATCCGCTTTGGGTCGAGTTCGCGCGCTCGATGGCGCCATTGACGACCGTCGCCTCCCAGCTGATCGCGGATTTGACCGGCGCTAAGGATGGAGCAAAATGGAAAGTGCTCGATATCGCGGCCGGGCATGGCATCTTTGGGATCACGATAGCCAAGAACAATCCCAACGCCGAGATCGTCGCGGTGGATTGGGCTCCCGTTCTCGCAGTCGCCGATGAGAACGCAACGAAGGCCGGCGTGACCGACCACTTTCGCAAGATTCCAGGAAGTGCGTTTGAAGTTGACTTCGGGACCGGCTATGACCTGGTCCTGATCACCAATTTCCTTCACCATTTCGATATTGCGACCAATGAGGGCCTGCTGAGCAAGATACATGCGGCCATGGCTCCGGGCGGCCGCGCGGTGACGGTAGAGTTCATTCCCAACGAAGATCGCGTCTCTCCGCCGCAAGACGCGTCATTCAGTCTGATCATGTTGGGTGCGACGGCCCACGGCGATGCCTACACTTTCGCGGAATACGATCGCATGTTCCAGAACGCCGGGTTTTCGCGGAACGAACTGATCCAGCTTGCTCCCTCGCCACAACGCGTGATCGTATCCTACAAGTAGATGATTCACGAACTGGCAAATAGGTGACCAACAGACTAGTTGTAGAGAACCTGAAACACCGGCCGCTTCGCACTCTGCTCAGTGTCATCGCCATCAGCATTCAAGTGACGATGGTGCTTACGCTAGTTGGCCTGAGCAACGGAATGCTGGATGATCAAGCCCGCCGGGTGCGCGGTGTAGGCGCCGACATCGTAGTACGCGCGCCCAGCAGTTCCGTGATGGCTTTCAGCGCCAATATGTCGGAGAAAGTCATGTCGGTAGTGGAAAAGGAGCCCCACGTCGTCGCGGTTACGGGCGTGCTGGCGCAGGCCACCGGCGGATTTGGCTACGTAACCGGCATCGACCTGGCGTCGTTCAACAAGCTCAGCGGCGGATTTCATTTTCTGGAGGGCGGTCCATTCCAGCATCCCGACGACGTAATGGTGGATAGCTACTACGCCGACGAGCAAAAGCTGCGCGTCGGCGACAAGCTTCAGACCCTGAACCGGTCGTGGCGTGTGAGCGGGATCTATGAAGCTGGGACGCTGACGCGGATCGTTGTGCCGCTCGAGGTCCTGCAGGACCTGACCGCAAATAACGGTAAGATCACGATGATTTATGCCAAGCTGGACGACTCCTCGCGGACCAACGAAGTGATCGCAAAGCTGCGGACCAAACTAAAGGACTATCAGATTTACTCGATGGAGGAATACACTTCGCTTTTCTCCATCGCCAATGTTCCGATGCTCAAGCAGTTCATTTGGGTGGTGGTCGGCTTGGGCGTGCTGGTCGGATTTCTGATGGTTTTCCTTTCGATGTACACAGCGGTTCTGGAGCGCACGCGGGAGATCGGAGTATTGAAGGCGCTAGGGGCGTCGCCGGGCTACGTGCTCAATATTCTGATGCGAGAGACTACCCTGCTGGCGGTGGCGGGTTCGATCCTCGGGATTTTGCTTTCCTATGTCACTCGCTTCGCCATCAGCAGTTTGGTGCCCGGCACTTTGATCCAGGCCATCGTGCCCACCTGGTGGCCGATCGCTGGGGGTATCGCGCTGGTGGGCGCGTTGTTGGGAGCTATTTATCCGGGTCTGAAGGCCGCCAGGCAGGACGCCGTCGAAGCGCTCAGTTATGAGTGACGATCCGATCATTTCCATTCGCGATTTGCGCAAACTTTATCGCCTTGGCGAAGTGGATGTGCAAGCACTGCGCGGTGTGGACCTAGATGTCCAGCGCGGCGAGTTCGTTTCGATTATCGGACCGTCGGGCTCGGGAAAGTCGACGCTGTTTTACATCCTCGGCGGACTAATGCCGCCGACTTCGGGAAGCATTCATATCGCCGGCCGGGACCTGCTCGGCATGACCGACGCTCAGCGCACCGAGCTGCGCAAGACCAGCGTCGGGTTCGTGTTCCAAAAATACAACCTCCTGCCGACGCTCACGGCTCGGGACAACATCGAAATCGCGAGGGATATCGCCGGCAAAGACGGCCCCCTGGATCCGTCCTTCACCGAAGGTCTGAATCTGCTGGGGATCGCCGGGCGACTGGATCACAAGCCGCGTGCGTTGTCGGGCGGCGAACAGCAGCGCGTGGCCATCGCTCGCGCCATCGTGAATCAGCCGGCAATCTTACTCGCCGATGAACCTACCGGTAACCTGGACACCGAGAATTCGACTGCGGTGCTGGGGTTGCTGCGAGGGCTGAACGAGCGGCTGGGCCAGACCATCCTGATGATTACTCACAATCCCGAGGCGGCGGCATATGGGCACAGGATTGTGAAGATGAGAGACGGAAGAATCGAGTAAGCTTACTCCTCCCGCAACGCCACTGCCGCTTCGATTCGCAGCGCGCGGCGAGCCGGCACGTAACAAGCGCTGAGACCGATCGAGCCCATGACCGCGAGGCGAGCACATAAGCTCAACAAAGTCCGGCGCAGCACCCGCGAGAGAACGTTGGCTTGGCTTGCTCCGAATCGCGGGCGATGGAAATTCAAATCAGCTTCGGCCTGCTGCCAAGCGATGCCGGGCTTCAGCCGTCCTGCGATCCAGATGTTTTGCGCGCCGGCATTATCCAGCCAATTGTTGCCGGGTTCTATTTGAGGCTCCATGGCCATAGGAACCCAAAACTCGGGCGCCAGCAGGAGTTCGGTGCCGAAGAAGCCGCGCGGCGCAACACCCACGACCGTGTAATCCAGCCCATTCAGCTTCACTTTTTTCCCAACGATGCCAGGATCGGCCGCGAAGCGGTTCTGCCAGGCCGTTGCGATCCCGAAAAGCGAGGTGATTTGGGTAAGAATTCGTGACGCCCTTGTTACCGGCGTGATTGAAAAACACCAATTCTTTAGGCCGTTCCACCGGCAGCGGGCGAAGCAGAAACTGATTGAGAGCGCTAAAAGCGGTCCAGTGTCGATTAGGACTATACGAAGGGCGCACCCTGGCGGTTCCCTGTAACCCTTTCAGTACAAAATCGACGGCATCCAGACCGAATCCGGCTCCTCGTACGGTCCCATGGCCATGAGGTTCATCATCTTGACGGTTCTGCAGCCGGCCTTCAGGAAGGCCCTAAACAATGGCCCGTCGTCGAGCGGGCAGAGGCTGCGCGCCCGTTCATGGGGGATCAATCGCGCGGCTTGCGTGGCGAGCGCCACCGCATCGTCGGCCGTTTCCGCGACACCGTGTCCAAAAAGGCCGGGGATCAGATAACCGGTGAACTTTCCGCCTTTTTCTCGAAGCACCGGCGAAAACCCGGCGCGGACGGCTGCGGCGAGTTCGTGCCGCCGGCTGGTCTTGTAGTTCTTTTGGCAAAGCGCGTCGAGGGCGTCGACATCGCCTTCCTGCACCGGACGGACGGTGGCGTCGGCCTTCACCGCGGCATTGAGGCTGATCTCCGCCACTGCATGCTTGACCTCGAATCCGAGCGATGCATAAAGCGACAGCGAAGCGATATTGAAGGCATCTTGCAAAAGGCGCACCCGCGCGATGTTGTTGCGCCGCGCATAATCGATCACGTCCTGCATGAGCGCGCGACCCAGATCGCGTCCTTGGAAAGCGCAGTCTACCGTGATGGGGCCTACGCCCGCCACCGGATCGGTGAGAGAAAGATAATTCGATCCAGCCAATTCCCCATTGACGATTGCGGCCACGCCATAGAAATCTTTTCGCTCGACCATCATGCCGATGGCCTTCCTGGCAACCTGGACACTAGGAAAGTCAGGCCCGAAACCGTGGCGGTCGGCAATGTCTTTGAACGCCTCATAACAGATGCGCCCCAGTTCGAGAACGTGCTGGGGTTCGGCAGGCACCAGTTGCACTCCGGCCGGCAGCGTTGATGGTGCTTGCGACATAGAATCCCTCTCGGGATTATGGCATAGGGCGCTCGCGTCGGGCGATAGCGCAGCCAGCGGATAACTAGGCATAACCTCATGTCCCTTGTATAAAACAGCCTACGGGTCTATCATTTGGTCGGGAGGCATCCCATGAAATCGCTCGATACAATTGAATCCGTATTGAAATTAAAGGGCCGCCAAGTGTTGTCCGTGGCGCCCACAGCGACCGTTTACGAAGCCATCGAGAAGATGTCGGAAAAGGGCGTGGGCGCGTTGCTCGTCATGTCCGAAGGCCGGCTCACCGGCATCATTTCCGAGCGCGATTACGCGCGAAAGGTGATCCTAAAAGACCGCTCATCAAAACAGACTCAGGTACGCGAGATCATGACCACTCCCGTTCTCACCGTGACGCCGGCGGACACGGTCGAAGCATGCATGCGGATAATTACCGAGAATCGCATACGCCACGTGCCCGTGGTGGATCGCGACCGCGTGGTGGGTATCATCTCGATCGGGGATCTGGTGAACTGGATTATTACGGCGCACGAAGAGACCATCGGTCAGTTGCAAAGCTACATTGCGGGCCAATATCCGGGGTAGGGACGAGCCAAGTCTGAGAGCTGCTTCACGATTGATCGCGATTTGTGTGACCGCGTTGCTTCCGGCGCAGACGCGGGCGCCGGCGAAGATCGAGCCCGGCTTGCTCCTGGAAGATTTCAGGGTCTTCCGTAGCGCGCTCGAGGAAGGCCATTCCGGAATCTATCGCTATACACCGAAGACCGAGATGGACCGGGCTTTCGATGCTGCCGCCAAGCAAATCGCCGGGCCGATGAGCGTGCTTGAATTCTACCGGCTGCTCGCCCCGGTGGTGGCGCAAATAAAGTGTGGGCATACCGCGGTTCTGCCTCCGCGCGATCTTCAGGCGGCCATGGCAAAGTCGATTCCGCTTTTTCCTTTCGATGTGGAAGTGCTGGACGGCAAGGTCTATACGCTGCGCGAATACATGCCAGATGCGCGGCAATTGACGGGGCTGGAGGTGCGTGCGATCAACACAGTCCCGATGGACCGGATTCTCGCGACCATGATCGCGGACATGCCTGGGGACGGGGATTCCAGGACCGTACGGCCGTGGCGGATCGGGCACGGGGGAGCGTTTCCGAGGTTGCTTTATTCGGTCATGGGTATCGAAAGCCCATTCGTGATCGAGCTTCGCGATCCCGGGAGCGGGGCCAGTCGCGATGTGCGCCTGTCGGGCGTGCGTGGAGACTTTCGGGAGACCATCGCGCCGGTGCGGTATCCGCGCGATCAAAAACCCGACGCCGCGACGGATCTTAAATTTCTAGATGGTGGAATAATCGCCGTGCTCACCATTCGCGAATTCTCTGGCAGCGCGGGGGGCAGGTTTTTCGATGATGCGTTTGAACAGATCCAGAGGCAGAAATCGGGGAGCCTGATCATCGATGTTCGCAACAACAGCGGCGGCGCGGATGAGCTAGGTAAGAAGCTGCTTTCTTTCCTTATCGACAAACCGTTTCGCTATTACGACGATCTGGTTTTGAACGCGCGTGAGTTCAGCTTCGGCCGCTATGTGGAGGGCGGCGGCGGTGTGGTTCCGGCGTCCATGGTCGAACGGCAAGCGGACGGGAAATTTCACAACATCCAGCATCCCAATTGGGGCATCCAGCAGCCGTCACAGCCATATTTTGCGGGCCAGGTGATAGCGCTCATGAATGGCGGCAGCTTTTCGACCACCTGCGAGTTTCTGTCGGGCTTGCATTCGCGCCAGCGCGCGACCTTCATCGGCGAGGAGGCGGCCGGCGGCTACTACGGCAATACTTCGGGCCGGATGCCGGTGGTGATCCTGCCTAACTCGAAAATGGCAGTGAGGGTGCCCCTGCAGACTTACTATCTGGCGGTGCAAGGCGGGGACCCGCGGCGCAGCATTCTCCCCGACGTGGAGGTGAAGCCGGCGCTTCAGGATCTGCTGGCCGGGAGCGATCCCGTGATGGTGAAAGCGTTGGAATTGGCGCGCGCGCCGAAGCAGTAAGCTCAGGGTCCACAGTTTGTGGCCCATGCTACTCGCGTAAGATATCTCTTTGGACCACGACAACACCACCACACTTCTCCAAGCGCTGGTTTCGATCGACTCCGTGAATCCGAGCCTGGTTCCGGGCGGCGCCGGCGAGGCTGGGATGGCGCGATTCGTGATGAACTGGTGCACCGAGCGGGGGATTGCGGCCGAGATCGACGACGCCGCGCCGGGACGGCTGAGCGTGATCGCGCGGGTAAAGGGCTCGGGCGGCGGCCGATCGGTGGTGTTGAACGCTCACATGGATACAGTGGGTGTCACAGGAATGCCCGAACCGTTTTCCGCGCGCGTCGAGAATGGCCGGCTGTACGGGCGAGGTTCCTACGACATGAAAGGATCGCTGGCGGCGTGCATGCTGGCGCTCGCGGACATTCGCTCGAGCGGCCTCGGTGGCGACGTGATCCTGGCCGCCGTGGCGGATGAAGAGCATGCCAGCATCGGAGTCCAATCGGTACTCAAACGCATCCAGGCCGACGCGGCGATTGTCACTGAACCGACCGCGTTCGGGTTGTGCATCGCGCACAAAGGGTTTTCGTGGCACGAGATCACGACCACCGGCCGCGCGGCGCACGGATCTCGCCCGGATCTGGGGATCGACGCCATCGCGCACATGGGCCGTGTGCTGAATCGCCTGGAAACTTTGCAAGTGGAGCTGAGCCAAAGGCCGCCGCACCCTCTACTGGGCCATGGCTCGTTGCACGCCTCGCTCATTTCGGGCGGACAGGAGCTGTCCAGCTATCCCGAAACTTGCACGGTCGAGATCGAGCGGCGCACCCTGCCTGACGAAAGCACCGAAAGTGTCGAAGCCGAATTGGAGGCAATCCTGCAAGATCTGGCCGCGAGAGACCGGCAGTTTCAAGGGCGGCAGCGTACCACGCTGGTAAGGCCGCCGTTCAGCGTCGCCGAAGACGCGCCCATCGTGCGTACGCTGCGCGATCAAGCTACGTGGGTGCTCGGCCGTCCTCCGGCTACGGTTGGCGCGCCGTTCTGGATGGACGCGGCGTTTTTCGCCGCCGCGGGTATTCCGACTGTGAACATCGGTCCAGACGGCGCCGGCGCCCACTCGATCGAAGAATGGGTAGACCTCGATTCAGTGGAGAAGTGCCGCGAAATTCTGGCACTTACGGTCAAGGAGTTCTGTGCCTAGCAGCATCGTTCGCAATCCCGCACCGGCCGAGTTCGGCCCCGATCCCGATCTAGACGCGGTGCTGCCTTTCCATCGCAAGCTGCCGCGCTACGCGTTAACACCGTTGGTTTCCGCTCCGGGTGTCGCGAAGAAGCTGGGCGTGCGGCGCGTCTGGGTAAAGGACGAATCTTCGCGCCTGGGCCTGCCGGCGTACAAGATTCTGGGCGCTTCGTGGGCCACCTATCGCGCGCTGGAGCAGCGCTTCGGCGAGTTCGCGCCCTGGGATACGATCGAAGATTTAGCGCGACAACTGTACTCGCACAGAAGAACGGAACTGGTGACGGCGTCGGAGGGCAACCACGGCCGGGCCGTTGCTCGCATGGCGCGCTGGCTGGGACTGGCGGCGAACATTTTTCTGCCCCTCTCGGCGGCACGCGCGCGCGTGGAGCGGATTCGGGACGAGCGCGCGCGTGTGACGATGATCGATGGCACGTACGATGATGCGGTGGCAGCCGCGGCGCGGCTAGACGGGATTCGCAGCCTGGTGATCAGCGACACGGCATGGGAGGGATACGAGCAAGTTCCGAAATGGGTGGTGGATGGTTATTCCACTCTGTTCCGCGAAGTGGATGCGCAGTTGTCCGAAGCCGGCGAGCAGCAGCCGGATGTCGTGGCTGTGCAGATGGGCGTCGGGTCGCTGGCCGCTGCGGTGGTACGGCATTACCGGCGGCCGGGTTCGAGCACGCGCGTCATCGGGGTGGAACCAAGCGCGGCGGCATGCGTAATGGAATCGATGAGAGCGGGCCATTTGGTGAATGTGCTTGGACCATTTGACGCGGCCATGGGCGGTCTCAACTGCGGGCGTCCTTCGTTGGTGGCATGGCCGTTCCTCAAGGATGGATTGAGCGCATGCGTGGCGATTCCAACCTCGCGGGCGGAACAAGCTGTTCTGGCGCTGGCTGACGAGGGTGTAGCATCTACTCCCTGCGGTGCGGCCGGGCTGGCGGGACTCCTGGAGCACGCGGCCGATCTGGAACTGAGCGCAACCAGCAGCGTGCTCATCGTTTCAACCGAGGGGCCGGAGGCGGCCGCTTAGATTCGCGAAAGCAACTTACGCTTAATCTTCTTGATCCCGCGCTCGTCTCGCTGATAAAACGTCCATTGCTTGAGGCGTTTTCCTCGCAAAAGGCCGGCCCGCACCAGGATATTGAGGTGCTCGCTGGCGGTCGGTTGGCTGACGCACAGCTTACGCGCGATCAAGACTCCGCAGACTCCGTCTTTTACCAGATCACCGTCGACTTGCGGCGGGAAATGGCGGCGGGGGTGCTGGAGCCACTCCAGGATCAGGAGACGGCGCTCATTCGCTAAGGCTCGCAAGGCCGCTTGAACCGTCATATAGACAATTAGCCAACTGCCTAAGTATACTGGAGACCGTGATCGAGAATCAAATCACCAGAGAGCGAATCACGGTGACCGAACGGCTGATCCGGCCCTACGTCCGGCGCACCCCTGTAATCGAGGTTTTGGGCGACGATTTTGGGTTGGATTCCATGCATCTCACATTCAAGCTCGAATTTCTGCAGCACACCGGATCCTTCAAGCCGCGCGGCGCCTTCACTAATCTATTGCTGCGCGAATCGCCGGCGGCGGGCGTGGTCGCGGCGTCCGGAGGAAATCACGGCGTGGCGGTGGCGTATGCGGCCATGAAGCTTGGCAAGCGCGCGACCATATTCGTACCGAGCGTGGCATCGAAAGCGAAGATGGAGCGAATTCGAGAATACGGCGCGGAACTGGTGGTCACGGGCGACCGCTATTCCGATGCGCTGGCGGCGAGCGAGAAGTGGACCTCCGAATCGGGCGCAATGCCGGTGCACGCTTTCGATCAGCCGGAGACGCTGCTCGGCCAGGCGACCGTCGGATTTGAATTCGAGGCGCAGGATCGGCAGCTCGATACCCTGCTGGTGGCGGTGGGCGGAGGAGGGCTAATCGGCGGGATTGCGGCCTGGTATGGCGGGCGAGTGCAACTGATCGGAGTGGAACCGGAGACTGCGCCAACGCTGGCGCGCGCACTGGAAGCCGGGGAGCCGGTGGACGCCGAAGCGGGCGGGATCGCGGCGGATTCACTGGCGCCCAGACGCGTCGGCCAGCTCATGTTTCCCATCGCGCAGAAGTATGTGAGCCGCGTGGCGCTGGTTCCCGATGAGGCGATCGAACAGGCGCAGAAGGCGCTGTGGAGCGTGCTCCGTATCGCTTCCGAACCGGGTGGCGCGGCTGCATTCGCGGCGCTTCTATCGCAGCGGTATCAACCCAAGCAGGGCGAGCGGGTGGGCGTGCTGCTGTGCGGCGGTAATACGACGGCAGTGAAGTTCGGCTAGGCTCGGGAGTGCAACACAACCGGTGGAAGATGTTTCCCGCACGTCTGCGATCATCAGGACGATGCGCAAACCAAGCGGGTGTTTCAGGAAATTCTCGACCGTGATCATCAGATTGGGACTTATATACTTAACTACCTTGCTCATTCGGCCTCGATAACGGTTGGGCTTCCTGGCTTGGTCCATTCGGCAATAAAGAAATCAACGGCCTCACCCTTGGTCATCTCGGCACCGCTGGGCTTGGTGAGCGTATTACGCATTCTCATGCCACCGCCGACATCGAGATCCCAGTACTTTTCGACGTAAGCGCGGGCCGAACTGCGAATATGAGCGTGTCTCGGTGAGGCATCTACAAAAATCCGCATACCCGGAGTAGGAACGTAATCGGGACGTCGCTGATCCTGTCGCCAGTTTACGTGCGTTGCCTCATTTCCGGCCCGGCTCTCGATAACAAACGGCGTCACCCCGTCTCTAGAGTTCCATAGAATCTCGATTTCGCCCGTAACTTCGTCCCGATACTGCATCAGGCAAAATGCCTCATTGTGTTTGTAAGCTGTTTCAGTCATTTGCGGTCTCCAAGGTAGTTAAGTATATAAGTCCCATCAGATTGATATTCTGGTGAACTCGGTTTGGGGCGGTTACGAGGCGATGATCGACGAGCAGGGCCGGTTCACATGGATGCTACCGTTCTGGCAGCAGACGGCCTCGCGCTGGGATCGGATGTTCAACGCGGGAGTGCGAGCGCGGTACGTGGCCGCCCAAAAGGCTGCACGTCACATGGTTGAGCGGCGGCGGGGCCTGATCGCGAATATATCTTCTTGGGCCGCGCAGAAGTACGTAGCTAACGTAGCCTACGGCGTAGCGAACGCCGCAATGGACCGAATGACTCGCGATATGGCGTACGAGCTTCGCGAGCATAACGTGACGGCCATTTCGCTATATCCAGGTCTGGTGCGAACAGAGCGCGTGATGGCGTATCAGTTCTTCGATCTGTCGAACTCGGAGTCGCCGCAGTTCTTGGGGCTGGCTGTCGCGGCGCTCGCCACCGATCCGGATATTATGCGGAGATCGGGATCGGTGGTGGTTGCGGCTGAGATCGCACGGGAGTTCGGATTCACCGATATTGACGGCCAGCAACCTGTGCCGCTGACTTTGGACACCGCGTAAATTGGGGATTGAGTGTACTGTCCCTAATTTCCGTGTTACGATGCCGGACATGCGCGAAGCTGTGATTGTCGATGCGGTTCGTACGCCGGTGGGCAGGCGCGATGGCGGCTTGAAAGGCTGGCACCCGGTGGATCTGCTGGCCCACACATTGAAGACCATCGTCCAGAGAAACAAGCTGGACCCGGCCTTGGTGGATGACGTGGTGGCGGGCTGCGTCGGCCAGGTGGGCGAGCAGGCTTTCAACGTAGCGCGAAATGCGGTGCTGGCCGCGGGATTTCCTGAGTCAGTGCCGGGTACCACAGTGGATCGTCAATGCGGATCGAGCCAGCAGGCCGCGCATTTTGCGGCGCAGGGTGTAATCGCCGGCAGCTACGATGTGGCGATAGCGTGCGGTGTGGAGTCCATGACGCGGGTACCGATGGGATCGAACGGCGCCGGTTCGGGCAAACCGTTTGGCCCCATGCTCATGCGCCGTTATAACGATGTAGTTTTCCATCAAGGCATCGGCGCGGAAATGATGGCGGAGCGCTGGAAGATCAGCCGCGAAGAATTGGATGTCTTTAGCTTAGAAAGCCACCGGCGAGCGGCCAGCGCTACCGAGGAAGGGCGATTCTGCAACGAGATTGCTCCCGTCGGGCAGTTGACGCGCGACGAAGGAATTCGCGTCGGAACCACTCCGGAAAAGATGGCGACGCTCAAGCCGGCGTTCAAGCCCGACGGCGTGATCACGGCGGGGAATTCGTCCCAGATCAGCGATGGCGCAGCCGCGGTCTTGATCATGGAGCGGGGCGTCGCCGAACGGCTGGGATTGCGGCCTCGGGCCCGTTTTGTCGCGTTCGCGCTGGCTGCGGAAGATCCGGTGATTATGCTTTCAGCGCCGATCCCGGCTACGCGCAAAATACTGGATCGCGCCGGGCTGTCGCTGGATGATATCGATCGCATCGAGATTAACGAGGCCTTCGCGAGTGTGGTTTTGGCCTGGCAACGCGAGCTGCACGCCGACCTGTCGAAAGTGAACGTCAATGGAGGCGCGATTGCGCTGGGCCATCCACTAGGCGCCAGCGGAGCGCGCTTGATGACCACGCTGGTGCACGAGCTCGAACGGTCGGGTGGACGCTATGGCCTGCAGACCATGTGTGAGGGCGGAGGAATGGCTAACGCGACGCTAATCGAGCGGATGTAAGATGGAGTAAATTATGCAGCCGCGGTTGGTAGCCGCTTTTTTCGTGGTCGCTCTGGCGCAGATGTTTGGCCAGGCGGACAAGCTTGCGCCCGGCACGTTTCTGGTGGCGAGCCGCGATCTGGATGATCCGAATTTCGCCCGCGCCGTCATTCTTCTGATTCACTACGACGACGAAAACGGGGCCATGGGCCTCATCATCAACCGCCAAACCGATGTACCGCTGTCGAAGGTATTCGAAGATTTGAAGGAAGCCAAGGATCGCGCCGATCCGATTTATGTGGGCGGCCCGGTGGAGACCGGCACAGTGCTGGCTCTGGTGAAGTCGGCCAGCAAGCCGAAGGATGCCGAGCGTGTATTCGGCGATGTTTACCTGATCTCCAGCAAGGCCCTGTTGGAAAAGACTCTGGCCGACGGTGTGGAGGCCGCTCAGTTTCATGCCTACCTCGGCTATGCCGGATGGGGTCGCGAGCAATTGGAGCATGAAGTGGAGCTGGGCGCCTGGCACGTTCTCCCCGCCGATACGGGCAATGTCTTCCACTCCGATCCCGATTCGGTCTGGCCGCGTCTGATCCGCCGGACTGAGGTGCGAATTGCGCAGGCTCACTCGGACCGTAGCGTGGCGATCGGGTCCACTTGGGTCGCCCGCCAAGCCGGAAGATAGCAGGCCGCGGCGGTTACGCCTAACATCAACGCGGAAACGATCGTCAAAACCCAAGGGTCGTGCGGGCTGATCTCAAACAGTTGGCTGGCCAGGACGCGAGTAAGCGCAAGCGTGATGGCGAGCCCGATGGCGAGTCCCGCGGCGCTGAGCTTGAAAGCGCGGACGAGGATCAGCCTGAGGATTCCATTCCCATCCGCGCCCACGGCCATGCGGATTCCAATCTCCTGCGTGCGCTGCGCCACGGACCATGACATGACGCCGTAGATCCCGATCACGGCCAGCACCAGCGCCAGGGCCGCGAAGATCGAGAGCAGTACGGTGGAAAAACGCCGCGGCGCGGTCGAAGTTTCGAGCAATTGATCCATGCTGCGGAAGTCCGACACGGCGGTGCCCGGATCCAACGCGTGGATCTCCCTGCGCACAACCGGGGCCAGCGCCAGCGGGTCGCCCGCGGTTTGGATCATTAAATAAAAGGGACCGTACCAAAGGAAATAGAAGTCATTGGTGCGTTCTGAATCCAGGCCTACTTGCTTGACGTCCGCCGCGACACCGATAATCGTGGACCAGGAAGGATTCGGTCCAAAGGGTCCGGTGATGAAGCGCTTGCCGACGGCATCTTCTCCAGGCCAAAATGTCCGCGCCATGGTTTCGTTGACGATGACGTAGGGCGCGTCCAGGTCGCGTGCAGTATAGGTACGTCCGCGCAATGGAATGCCGAGCGTGCGGAAATAGTCGGGCGTGATCAGGTGCCGGTGCGCGACCGGAAACATGTCGGGACGCATGAGCGGCGAGCCGGGAACCGCAAACCGCTGAACGTTGTTGCGCTCTGTGGCGAAGGGCGGAGCATTGGTGGCGGCGACGGCCTTGACGACCGGCAGCGAGCGCAGGCGCAGCTCCAACCGTTCGTAAAACGTCTTCAGTTTTTGGGCATTGGCTTCCTCTTGCGCGGAAAGCTGCAGTTGCACGCGCAATGTCAGCACATTCCCCACTTGGAACCCGGGGTCGACGCGCAGCAGCCGCGCGAAGCTGTGCAGGAACAGTCCGGCGCCCATCAGGAGCGCTACAGCCAATGCAAATTCCGCGATGACCAGAGCATCGCGTCCGGCGCCAGCGCCACTGGTAAAGGTGCGGCCTCCGTCCTTTAGACCTTCCTTTGGATCCTGCCGGGCGGCCTGGAGCGCGGGCGCGATTCCGAAAACCAGCCCAGTCATGAGCGATACGGCGAACAGAAAGGCGAGCGTGCTAGCGTCGATGCGGATTGTAGTGGGGTCGATCAGGTCCGCCGGGGCGAGGCGCAACAGCAACCCGAGTCCCGCGTAGGCGAGCAGCAGCCCGGCCGCACCTCCGGCGAGCGAAAGCTGGATGCTTTCGATCAGTGATTGCCGAACAACGCGCCAGCGGCCGGCTCCGAGTGCGATACGGATGGCGAACTCCCGCTTGCGCGTGGCCGCCCGCGAGAGCATCAAGTTCGCGACATTCACGCAGGCAATCAGCAGCACAACAGCGACAGCGGCGAGAAGTACCAGAAGCGCGGGCCGTAGATTGCCGGTTAAGTCATCCTGCAAGCCGGTGACGGTCACGCCAAAACCCTTGCTGGTGGTGGGATGCTCGCGCTCCAGGCGCTGTGAAATCGATTCCAGCCGGGCGCGAGCTTGGCGAAGCGAAACATTGGGCCGGAGACGCGCGATGACACCGAAACCGTGCCGCACCGGATTCGAGATCTCATCGCCGGCTTGGGCTTGAGGCAGCCACAGGTCGGCCCAGCCAGGCATGCGAAAATCCGGAGGCAGCACACCGATGACAGTGAACGCCTGGCCGTTGAGCTGGATGGGCGCGCCGATGAGATTCGGATTTCCGTTGAAGTAATCCAGCCAGAGACGATGGCTCAAGAGAGCAATTGGGGCGGCGTTGGGCGCGTCATCGGCGGCTTCAAAAGCACGGCCCAGCACGGGGCGAATACCGAGGATCGAGAAGAAGCTGGAGCTGGCGCAGGTGGGTTGCACGCGGATGGGCTCCCGGCCACCCGTCAGGTTGGTCTCTTTGCCGATGGCGACGTAGCGATAGCGCGCGACCTCTTCGAAGATGTCCGTCTGGCGGAGCCATTCGTCATATTCGCTGGGCGAAACACCGAGCTTGGCAAACTGCGGCTGATAACTGTCCCAGATGGCCACCAGGCGGGCGGAATCGCGATAGGGAAGCGGGCGGAGCAAAACCGCATTGACTACCGTAAAGATGGCCGTATTCGCGCCGATGCCGAGGGCCAGGGTGAGGACGACGGTGAGAGTGAAAACCGGCGAGCGGCGAAACATACTTACTTGTACGCCGGGATCCCCGTCACCCGCTCCCCGATCACCAGCGTATGGATATGCTCGGTGCCCTCGTAAGTCTTCACCGTTTCCAGGTTGCACATGTGGCGCATGATCGGATACTCGTCGATGATCCCGTTGGCGCCCATCAGGTCGCGGCTCAGGCGCGCGCAATCGACCGCGATGGCGACGTTATTGCGCTTCAGCATCGAAATGTGGGCGGGCTCGATCTTGCCTTGGTCCTTCACGCGCCCGGCTTGCAAAGCCAGCAATTGCGCCTTGGTGATTTCGGTGATCATCCACGCCAGTTTTTCCTGCACCAGCTGGTGGCTGGCAATGGGCTTGTCGTCGAACTGCTTGCGCAGGATTGTGTACTGGCGCGCGGTCTCATAGCAATCCATCGCGGCGCCTATCGCTCCCCAGCCGATGCCAAACCGGGCTTGCGACAGGCATCCTAAGGGAGCCTTCAGTCCCTTCGCGCCGGGAAGCATGGCCGAGGCGGGCAGCCGTACATCCGACAGCGCCAGGCTGCAGGTTACCGACACGCGCATCGACAGCTTGCCGTGAATATCGGTCGCGGTAAAACCGGGCGTACCTTTTTCCACCAGGAAACCGCGGATGCCGTCGTCAGTCCGCGCCCATACAATGGCCACGTCGGCCAGCGATCCGTTAGTGATCCAGGTTTTTTCGCCGTTCAGTATCCAATGATCGCCGTCCTTCCTCGCACGCGTCTGCATCCCGGCGGGATTCGAGCCAAAGCCAGGCTCGGTGAGTCCGAAACATCCGATGGCCTGGCCGGACTGCATCTTCGAAAGCCAGCGGTCTTTTTGTTCGGTTGAACCGTAGCACAGGATCGGGTACATGACCAGCGCGCCCTGTACCGAAACGAAGCTGCGCAACCCAGAATCGCCGCGTTCCAGCTCTTGCATCACGAGGCCGTATTCGACGTTGCTCATGCCGGCGCAGCCGTAGCCTTCTAGATTCGCTCCCAGAAAACCGAGCTTGCCAAACTCGGGAATCAACTCGCGCGGAAAACGAGCCTCCCGGAAACAGTCGCGTACGATCGGAACGACGCGATCGTCGACAAACTGCCGCGCGGTCTGCCGTACCAGCAGCTCCTGTTCGGAGAATTGCGAGTCGATGAGAAAGTAATCAACGCCGGGGAAGCGGGCCATTAGCTTATTGTACTCACGCCCCTTCGGGGGCTCGTACGGGTTGTGGGAGGTGGGATGTGGGTAGTGGGAGTTTAAGCGATGCGGCGAATCAATCGCGCCGGCAGCGTGATCAGCGCCCATACCAGCTCAAGCACGCCGCCTACGGCGATGCCCACGATCCGGAAAGGAAGCAGCAGGGGCCACACAATGGGATAGAGGAACAATGCCACCAAAGCGATCGGCCAGCACAGAATGAAGAGTATGACGAACATCAGAAACCCAAGCATGGCAAGCCTCCACTCTGGGATACGCACCTGCAATAGGATTTGTTCCAGGGGGCTGTTCGGACAAAGGGTGGGATGGAGCGGGAGACGGGATTCGAACCCGCGACATCAACCTTGGCAAGGTTGCACTCTACCAGCTGAGTTACTCCCGCGTTGCTACCGTTTCCTTGCGGTCGCGGCTCGGAAAACCGAATTTTGAGCCTCGGTAACCGAATTTTATTGTCGCGCGCCGTGCGCGAAACTGTCAAATTACTGCCTCATGGCTTTTTACGGCTGCAACCTTCTCGAAGTCGATAGTTTATCAAACCGTCACATTGTCATCAGGTCGTGATTCTAACATTTGGCGACCATACTGTTTTATGTAAACTTATGAAAACACGGACAATAACGGTCCAAAATTTAGTAGTTGCGAAGCTCGGCAACTGTGCTAGACTGACCTTTCCACAACACGGAGCGGGACGCATTGAGCCGCCCGCCGCCGTCGTTTGATCAGTCGGTTCCCTTAGAATCGAAAGTTTGAATTATAACTTTTCCACAAGCTGTGGAAAAAGTGTGCAAAACGTGCGCGGATTGTGACTAAAGAATGAATAGCTGGGAACAAATAAAGAAACTGATTTCCGACAACATCAGCCTTGAGGCTTATCAGAATTGGCTCTCCAAGACTTTTTTCCTCAGGTCGGACGGCTCCCAACTCTGGGTGAGCGTGCCAGATTCGGCAACGCGGGATTGGATCGAACAGGAGTACGCCCCTCTGATATGGTCTGCCTGCCGCACTCTGAATCTCGCCGTGCGACAGATCACGTACGAGATTCCCGGGGCTACGCAGATCGCCTTTATGAAAAGCGCCACCGACGATAAACCCGAAATCGTTTTCTCGCCCACCATCAGCCTGAATCCCAAATTCACATTCGATTCGTTCGTGGTGGGATCCTGCAACCAGTTCGCTCACGCGGCGGCTCAGGCGGTGGCCTCCAGCCCTTCCAGATCGTACAACCCCCTGTTCATCTACGGCGGAGTGGGGATGGGCAAGACGCATCTCATGCACGCCATTGGACGCTCGCTGACCGACCGCTACGCGGGCATGCGCATCATCTACACCTCCAGCGAGCGTTTCATGAATGAGATGATCACCTGCATCAAGACCGACCGCATGCAGCTCTTTCGCCGGCATTATCGCAACGCTGACGCGCTACTGGTGGATGACATCCAGATCCTGGCCGGCAAAGACGGCACGCAGGAGGAGTTTTTCCACACCTTTAACGAGCTGTTCGAGCATCAAAAACAGATCGTGATCTCGAGCGATTCTCCTCCCAAGAGCACCCCGGGACTGGTGGAAAGGCTGCGCTCGCGCTTTGAATGGGGGCTAATGGTGGATGTTCAGCCGCCGGACCTTGAAACCAAGATGGCCATTCTCGAGAAGAAGGCCGAGTTGGAGGGAATCAAGCTCCCCGAGGATGTCCGGATCTTCATCGCCACCAAAACAAAGTCGAATGTTCGCGAACTGGAGGGCGCTTTGGTGAAGCTGGTGGCCTACTCATCGGTGACCGGCACTCCCATAACGCTTCAGATGGCGCAGCAAACGTTGAAGCATCTGACGCATATCCAAGAGAGGCGGATCACTATAGAATCCATCGTTAAGGTGGTTGCCGAGAGGTTTTCCTTGCAGCCCGCCCAGCTCAAACAGAAGACCAATGAGCGCAAGATCGCCTACCCTCGGCAGATTGCTATGTACCTGGCGAAGGAGCTGACCCCGGCGTCGCTGCCTGAGATCGGACGCGCGTTCAACGGCAAACATCACACTACGGTCCTGCACTCGATCCAGAAAATTGACCAGCTCCGGCAACAGGATCAGGATTTGAACAATCTCATCCACAAGCTAGTTGATTCAATCCATTAGAGTTATATCGTTTTCCACAAAAGATAGGCCGGAGACCGTGTGAGTACTGTTCGTGGAAGATGGGGTTTCAAGATTTTAGGCTGCGGGACACCCTGCGATCCACAGGTTTGAGTGGCAAGAAGTTTCTGATTTTTGTATAATTTAGAGAGAAATCAACTTTTCAACAGCTCCTACTATTACGGTTCTAGTACATAGCATTCTATGGAGAGGGAATAGAGCTAGCCGAACCCAAGAGAAGCAAGCACAAAAGGCGAGGGGAAACGATGGAGTTCACTGTTAGCAAGACGGATCTGGTTCGGGAGTTGAGCCTGTCCCAAGGCGTGGTGGAGAAGAAGACGACCATCCCGATCTTGTCGAATGTCCTGGTTGAGGCGCAAGGTGACCGAATCAATTTAACGGCCACCGATCTGGAGTTGGGAATCCGATCTTCCTGTCCGGCTCGGGTGAAGAAGCAAGGTGCCGGGACAATACCCGCCAAACGGCTGCTGGACTATGTTCGGCTGCTGCCGGATGCTGATCTCGAGGTAAAGCTCCAGGAAAACCAATGGGCCAGTCTGGTGTGCGGACGTTCCCGCACCCGGATCGCGGGGATGTCGCGCGAGAGTTTTCCGGAGCTGCCGCAGATGCCGGCCGTGCTGGCGCAAATTCCGGTGGGAGTGCTGGCGTCGCTGATCGCGAAAACCATTTTCGCCATCTCGATGGAAGAATCGCGCTTCACGTTGAATGGCTCTTTGCTGCTGTTGAAAAGCACCGGCTTGGCCATGGTGGCGACGGATGGGCATCGACTGGCGATGGTCGAAAGCCAGATCGATCTGCCGGGAGTTACGGGAACGTATCGGGCGCTGCTGCCGCGCAAGGCTATGGGCGAGATTCTAAAGCTCGGCGGAGAATCGAACTCAGATGCACTGATCCAGTTCTCAGGCGACGAGAATCATCTGTTTTTCCAACTGGGCGACCGCCTCCTGCTGAGCCGGAAGTTGACCGGCAACTTTCCGGATTTCGAGCGAGTGCTGCCCAAGGATCACCCGCATTCAGTGACATTGGACCGCGAAGAACTGCGGAAGTCCATTGAGCGCGTCGCGCAATTCTCCGATGAACGCTCACGGGCCATCAAGCTGCGCGTGCAGGAGGGCGAGCTGCACATTCATTCTTCTCTTTCCGAAACGGGCGAAAGCGAGGAGAGCCTGCCGGCCCAGTATGACGGTGATCCGGTGGAGATCGGATTCAACGCGAGTTACTTACTAGACTTCTTGCGGGCGACCACGGAAGCGCAGGTGGCGTTCCACTTCAAAGATCCGCACAGTGCCGGCGAGTTGCGACCCGCTGGGGATGGCGCGGCGAATTACAAGTATCGGTATGTGGTGATGCCGATGCGCATCTGACTGGCGGCAAGCAGCAGGCAGTTGAGCAGTACTTAGTTTTGAAGGATTGAGCATTACATGGCAACAAAAGAAATAGGTCCGATAGAAGTTTACGATTCCAGTAGCATCAAGGTGCTGGAAGGCCTGGAAGCGGTGCGGCTGCGGCCGGCGATGTATATCGGCTCAACCACCGAAAACGGCCTGCATCACCTGGTTTATGAAGTAGTCGACAACTCGGTTGACGAAGCGCTGGCCGGTTACTGCGACCGCGTGGAGGTCGTCATCCATATCGACAACTCGCTCACCGTCGTGGATAACGGGCGCGGCATTCCCGTCGATCTGCATGAGGAAGAGGGCATCTCCGCGGCCGAAGTGGTCATGACCAAGCTGCACGCCGGCGGCAAGTTCGATTCCAAGAGCTACAAAGTCTCGGGTGGTCTGCACGGCGTGGGAGTGAGCTGCGTGAATGCGCTATCGGAAATCCTGCAGCTGGAGATCTGGCGCGATGGATATACCTGGGAGCAGGAGTATCAAAAAGGCGTTCCCAAAGCGCCGCTCGCCAAGGCCGGCAAGGCTGGCAAGAAAACCGGAACCAAAATTACCTTCAAGCCGGACGCCACCATCATGGCTGCCACCGAGTTCAATTACGACACGCTGGCGCAGCGTTTGCGCGAGCTGGCGTTCTTGAACAAGGGCCTCACCATTACGCTCCTCGACGAGCGAGTGGAACCCGCCAAGCAGGGCGAGTTTCATTACAGCGGCGGCATTGCGGAGTTCATCAAGCACCTCAATCGCGGCAAGGCGGTGCTGCACGAAAAGCCGATCTATTTCGAAGGCGACCGCGAGATGCCCAACGGCGGCACTCTGTCCATGGAAGTCGCGCTGCAGTATAACGACGGCTATTCGGAGAACGTTTTCAGCTTCGCCAACAACATCAACACCGTCGACGGCGGATCGCATTTGAGCGGATTCCGCAGCGCGCTCACCCGCACCATCAATGCGTACGGCCAGCAAGCCGGGCTGTTCAAGGACGTCAAAGAGGGCCTTAGCGGCGATGATGTCCGCGAAGGTTTGACCGCGGTGGTGAGCGTAAAGCTGCCGCAGCCGCAGTTCGAAGGACAAACCAAGGGCAAGCTGAACAGCGATATTCAGGGTTTCGTAGTCCAGTTCGTGAACTCGAGACTGGGCGAATATTTCGACAAGAACCCGGCCGTGATGCGGAAGATAGTCGGCAAAGCGATCGATGCGGCGCGGGCACGGGAAGCGGCGCGGAAGGCTCGCGATCTCACGCGGCGCAAGGGCGCGCTCGATTCAGGCGGGCTGCCGGGAAAGTTGGCCGACTGCCAGGAGAAAGATCCGGAGCGATGCGAGCTGTTCCTGGTGGAGGGTGAATCGGCCGGCGGCACCGCTAAGGGCGGCCGCGACCGGCGCTATCAGGCTATCCTGCCGCTGCGCGGAAAAATCCTCAACGTGGAAAAGGCCCGCTACGACAAAATGCTGGGGCACGAGGAAATCCGGTCGATGATCACGGCGATCGGCACCGGAATCGGCCTGGCGGATTTCGATGTCACCAAGCTGCGCTACCACAAGATCATTATCATGACCGACGCCGACGTGGATGGCTCGCACATTCGAACCCTGCTGCTTACGTTTTTCTTCCGGCACATGCAGGAGTTGATCAAGCGCGGCCATGTTTTTGTCGCTCAACCGCCCTTGTACCTGATCAAGAAGGGCAAGAGCCAGAAGTACATCAAGGACGATAAGGAGTTCACGCGCGAAATCCTACGCCGGGCCACCGAGAATTTGACGGTTCAGACCAAAGGCGATGTAAAGCTGGAAGGGACCGAGCTTCGCAATTTCCTGATGTCGCTGGACGAGTTCCAGCAGATGTTCCGGCGCGTGGAGCGGCGCATGCGCGATCCGCGGGTCGTCGAAGTGCTGGCCAACGTCGAGCATAAACTCGATACCAAAGCGGACTTTCACGAGAAGGACAATCTAGAGCCGGTGGTTGCGGCCCTGAAGGCTGCCAAAGTTGAAGCCAGGCTGGAGCATGAGGAAGAGCACGAGACCTGGAAAGTGGTGTATCGGGACCCGACCAGTGCCGAGCGCACTATTGGCGTGGACCTGGTGCTGCAGCCGGAGTACCGGCGCATGCGGGTCATCGCGCGCCAGGTAGGCAAGTACAATCAGCCGCCGTTCAACGTGTTGAGGGACACGAAGACCGAGACGTTGCCGGGCTGGCGCGAATTGCTGGAACACATCAAGAGCGAAGGCACGCGCGAGGTATCGATCCAGCGGTACAAAGGTCTGGGCGAGATGAATGCCGAGCAATTGTGGTCGACGACCATGAACGCCGAGACGCGCACGCTGCTAAAGGTCGATCTGCAGGACCTGGCCGAGACGGAAGCGATCTTTTCAACGCTGATGGGCGAGGATGTGGAGAGCCGGCGCAAATTTATTGAAGAGAACGCGCTGGATGTGCGGAACTTGGACGTGTAGTCGCAAAAGTGCCGACTCTGAGCCGTGACCGTCAGGGAGCGGGCTATTATCTCAGCGCATCCGTGGGATCGATCCGCGTGGCCCGCCGAGCCGGCAAATAACTTGCCAGCAAAGCCACCAACGTGAACAACAGCGCGCTCGCCGCGAACGCGATCGGATCCGTTGCGCTGGTCTGGTAGAGCAAGCAGGCTCGACATCAGGCGCGTCAGAGCGAAGGCCCCAGCCAAGCCGATTGCAATTCCGGTCAGCGTCAGTCCTAAACCGTGGCCCATTACCAGCTTGAAAACATCGCCTGGATCCGCGCCCAGCGCCATGCGGATGCCCAGCTCAGACGTCCGCTGCGTGACCGAGTATGCGATGACACCGTAGATGCCGATCATTGCCAGAATCAGCGCGGTCGCCGAAAACAGCCCGAGCACAACCAGCGTCAGGCGCGGCTGGGCGCTGGCCGAGCCGACCACCTCATCCATGCTCCGCACGTCGCCTCGGCCGGTCAGGTTGAACGTGTCGCTGGCGAACACGGCCACAGCGGAGAAGGAACGCGTCTGATCGCGGAGCAAACTGTAGCGCAGATAGGAGAAACCTTGCAGCTCTCCGCGTCTGTCGGCGAACAGCAGCGCCAGCCGGCCTGGGTCGGAATAAGGCAGCGGACGCAGCAGCAGCGTGTTCGCAACCGTGAAGATGGCCGTGTTGGCGCCTATCCCGAGCGCCAGTGTCAGGATGGCTACCAGCGCAAAGCCTGGGCTTTGGGCCAGCATTCGAAGCGCATGGCGAAGATCAATCGACATAAATCCGTTTGACGCGGGCATGAATCCCGCAGAGTACGCTGTACGAAATGGTCCCGGCGATGCGCGCGATCTGTTGCGCGTCAATCGACAGCCCATTTTCCGAGCCGAGCAGAGTCACCGGGTCGCCGACGGCCACGGGCGGACAGTGGGTGATGTCGATAGTCGTGAGATCCATCGAGACGGCTCCCAAGATCGGCGCGAGCTGACCTTTGACGATCACCCGGCCTTTATTTGATAGCCGGTGCGGGATGCCATCGGCGTATCCGGCGGCGAGAATCGCGATCCGCGTCGGCTGAGGAGCGCGAAAAATGCCGCCATAGCCAACCAGCGCGCCGGCCGGCAGATCCTTCACCGCCAGCACCGCGGTTTTCCAGGTGAGCGCAGGCCTGACGTCCAGCAGCCGCGGCGGCGCCGTGCCTTTAGCCACCGGCGAAACATACCCATAGATGGCGTGGCCAGGCCGCACCATGCGCTGCCAGGCGTCGCGGCGCCCGTAAGCTACCGGCGTACTGCTCGCCAGGTGCACGAACGGAGGATTCACGCCGCCGCGCGCCAGTTCGGAACAAACGCTGTGGAACACGCGCGTCTGCTCCTCGGTCTGCGAGCTGGCGTAGTTGGCGGCCGAGGCGAAGTGGGTCATCAAACCCTCGAGCGTGGCATGTTTGGCCGCGCCAATCGCATCCAGGATATCGCCCGCCGAAGCGCGCGTCCCGAGGCGACCCATCCCGCTGTCGATCTTCAGATGGTATGCGCTCATTACGCCGCGGAGCGCAGACAGGCGATCCCATTCGTGAATATCCGCCAGCGAGTGAATCACCGGCGTGAGGTTATGATCCAACAAACCGGCGCGTTCGGACGGCAGAAAGTCCGCCATGACGAGGATGCGTGTCGTGATGCCGCGCTCCCGGAGAATCGCTCCTTCCTCGACATTGCTTACCGCCAGCCAGCGCGCGCCGGCGTTGATCAACGTCTTCGACACTTCGATGGCCCCGTGCCTATAGGCGTCCGCCTTTACAACCGGCATCACCTCCACCTCCGGTCCCACCACATCCCGGACCGCTTGAAAATTGTCGGCAATCTGCTGGAGTGAAATCTCCACCCAGGATCGGTAGGCGAACGGGCCCATTACTCCATGGTAAGCCGCTAAAGATGCCGAGCCACTAAACTTGACCTTGCCGCTAAACTTGATGATGCGGCAAGTGCATGGCGATCGAGCGATTCGAAATCCCCTTTTCCGAGGCTGTGGTACGCGATCTTCACGAACGCCTGGCGCGCACCCGATGGCCGGACGAAATTCCCGGCGCCGGTTGGGACTATGGATTTCCGCTCGGCTACTTGCAGGAGATCTGCCGCTACTGGAAAGACGAGTTCGACTGGAAAGCTCGAATTGCCCGCTTCGCCCGCTTTCATCATTACCGCTGCACCGTGGATGGCGTCGGTATTCACTTTATTCATCAGCGCGGCAAAGGGCCATCGGCGATGCCGCTGGTGATCACCCACGGATGGCCTGGCTCGTTTCTGGAGACGCTGAAGATCCTCCCGTTGCTCAGTGATTCCTTCGACGTCGTGGTTCCTTCGTTACCCGGTTTCGGCTTTTCCGATCGGCCTGTTCAGCCCGGCATGAGCAATTTCCGGATTGCCGATCTATGGGCCGGACTGATGACCGAGTTGGGATACGATCGCTTCGCCGTGCAAGGGGACGATTTCGGCGCCAGCGTCTCAACCATTCTGGGGCTTCGGCACGCCCAACGGATCATCGGCCTTCATCTCAATTACATCCCCGGCTCTTACCGCCCTTATCTCGAGCCGGAGGCCAAGCCGTCCCCGTTGGAAGAGGCATATCTCAACGAATCCGTGCGCTGGTATGAAGACTGGGGCGCTTATGCGCACCTGCAGCGCAATGAGCCGCTAACCGCGGGATATGGTCTGAATGACTCGCCGGCTGCGCTGGCGGCCTGGATCATCTCCAAGTTCCGCGATTGGGCGGACTGCGACGGCGATGTCGAACGCAGCTTCACCAGGGACGAGCTGCTGACCAACGTGACCCTGTACTGGATGACCCAGACTATCCATTCGTCATTCGGCCTGTATTACGAGACCAAGAAAGCGCCGGTGTATTTTCAGAAGGGCGAGTTCGTCCGCGTGCCTTGCGCCATCGCCCGATTTCCCAAGGAAGCCCCATTTCCTCCACGCGCGTGGATTGAGCGCGGCTATAACGTCCAACGCTGGACCGAGATGCCGCGCGGCGGCCATTTCGCCGCGGCCGAGGAGCCGGAATTGCTGGCCGAGGATATCCAGGCGTTCTTCGATGGCCTGCGGACCTAGGACTGATCGGCCGATCTTTATTGGTCTGGCTGGCGTGGTGCTTTGGGGCGTCGAGCCTCGACGTCGCAGGAACCCGCCATTCAGGTGGGCACGCCGAACCTGGGCAGAACCCAGCGCATAAGCGCGAAGTAAACGGCAACGAAAAGTATGAGTCCCAACCACTGCATAATCATCCTTTTTGGAAGCCCTGCATTCCGAGCAGCAGCCGTTCGTATTCGTCGGTCACCCTGTTCCAACTATAGCGCTCGGCCACTCGGCCCATCGCCCGGCGCCCCCACTCAGCGCGCTCGGCTTCCGGCAGTTTGAGGACCAGGTCCAGCTTCGCGTCCAGCTCGCCGATGTCGAACGGTATTCCTGCGTCACCTGCCACCTCGGCGTTTTCGGGCGTGTTCAAATACAGCACTAATGCCCCGCGGCCCATGGCTTCGATCAGGGCCGGATGCGTCCCGCCGACCTCAGTTGCGTGAATATAGGCGAAGCAGTGCGACTGCAATTCGTGATAACCGCGGCCATAGATCGCGCCCGGCATCACTACTCGTGGGTCCGTGGTGTCCCGCACGCGCTGGATGTACACGTCGGCGTAGGGCGCATCGCCGATGAGCGCCAGCTTCATCTCCGTCGTCGACTTCTCGAAAGCCTCGCGCACCGCCAGCGCATTGTTCTCCGGTTCCATGCGGCTGACGTAGAGAATATACCGGCCGCGCTCGAGGCCGAGCTGATCGAGAACATCCGTCGTCCGCAGTTTTCCCGTTTCCGCGCCATAGGGAATGAATACGGATCGCTTGTTATAGCGCTGCAGATAATATTCAGTGATCTTCCGGGCGTCTGTCACCACCACATTCGGGCAGAAAGTGGCCAGGCGCTCTGAAATCAGATACCAGGCCTTAGCCAGCCGGTTCCATTTTCTGCGATTGCGTTCCAGTCCGTCGACGTTCAGGGCAGTTGGGATTCCGGCCAGCCTCGGCCAGAAGCTGAAGATGGCATTCGCGGCATTGCAATAGAGAGCTACATCCGCGCGATGCAAGATCAAATGCAGCGTGGATAGGAAAGTATGGGCCAGGGTATCGAAGTATTTATGTCGCCAGGTTGGAAGGTAAAGCAACGACACGCCGCGATAGATTGGCCCCGAAGGCCGGTCGCGGCAATAGACGGTGACTTGGTGGCCCCGCTCTACTAGACGCGTGGAAAGCTCTTCGGCAAAAGTCTCGAATCCGCCGTAACGCGCGGGAATTCCACGCGTGCCGAGAATCGCAATCCGCGAGGCTGGCTGCTGGCTGCCTACTGCCTTCTGCCTCCTGGCGTTATTCTCCCGCCATCTTGGAACGGGCTAAGACGCGCGATTTACCGGCCGGGCTGCTGACCGGCTTATAGCGGAACCAACTGGCGATGTAATCGTCGTCCACGCGCTTGCGGCTCATGATTTCACGGCGCTTGGCCATGACGCGCTTCCAGTTTCGCGTAACATACCAAAAAGCCTTGAGCGAGCTCTGCTCGCGCACCAGGCAGCAACCGAAGACCACCATATCGCGGACCGTAATGGATAGCCAATTCCGCTTGTAAAGATCGCCGGTCATGTTCTTTATGCGCATCAGGAAGCGGTTTTTTACCGAGTGCATGTTGATCCCCGAAGGCAGCGCCCGGCGGTTGCCTGGAAGAACTTTCCGCACGTGATAACCCCGCGCATTCGGCGAATAGATACATTTCCAGCCCAGCAGCTGCGCCCGCCAGGCGACATCGGCGTCTTCGCGGTACACGAAGAAATCAGGATCGAAGAACTCTTCGCCGATCGAAATGTCGTCGATCATCTCGCGGCGATATAGCGCCGCTGCCGCCGTCGCTCCGAAAACGTATTCGTGCTTCAGGTAATGTCCGTTATCCACTTCCTGACTGCCGCGGTCCAAATGTCGCAGCATAGGCGTGAAGTAGATGCCGGTCGAATCCACCAGCGGCTTGTCCGGAAGATCGAAGCTGGCGAGAATGGTCAGCAGCTTTCCGCAGACCGTTCCCACTTTCGAATCGAATTGTCCGGCCTCGACCAGCGCCTGGATAAAATTCGGCAGCAGCAGGACGTCCGGGTTGAGAGTCAGCACCCACTGGCCCGTGGTGGCGTGGATGGCTTGATTTTGCGCTGCGGCGAAGCCGATGTTTTCATCGTTGTAAATGATTCGGCAGCGATCCTCGAACTGCTCGAGGATATCCACGGTGCCGTCCGAGGAAGCATTGTCGATGACAACGATCTCCTTGTTGGCATAGCGCTGCGCCAAAACGGACTCCAAGCACCTCTTAATAAATCGACCGCTGTTATATGTGACGATTGTTACCGAAACCCTATCGTTATCGGACATGTATATGAGTCGCGTCTCTATTTTTTAATTTTGAGCAACTGCCTTCACCCTACTGCATTGGTATAACTTTCCGAACACTCCGCGTCCCCAACGCGGCCGGAAAGCATGCTTCGTCCCGCGACCTTAACAACCGTCGCATAGACTTTGAGCGGCCTTGCGCTTCTCCACCGAACCGTCTCTATCGCCGCTCTTACAACGGAACCCAGCACTACAGCCGCGCTCACTCCCCGGTATGCGTATGGCCGAAAGTGCTTAGAAGCGTACTTTAGAAGGCTAACATACCAGTAAACCTGGCGGCAGCCCCAGTCCAGCTCAGCAATGCTATGGCCACCCCGATGGCGCGCGATTACTTGCGGGACATACAGGGTTTTCAATCCCAAATCGCGAGTACGTCTGCAAAAATCGACATCTTCAAACCATAACGGATGAAATTGTGTGTCAAAACCGCCCAGCCGCTGCCACAAATCGCGCCGGAACATCAGGAGCGCGCCCGCGGGCTGATCGGCTTCCGCGGGTTGGTCGAGGTCCATGTCCAGGCATCGGTAACGGCGATTCACGGGATTCCGCGGAAGCATCCGATTGATGCCCAGCACCTCGAACGTCAAAGCCGCGGGCGTGGGAAAGCGCCGCAGCATGAAGCCCGATTGAACCTGGCCCGTCTCATCCACCAGCCTTCCTCCGGCCGCGCCAATGCCTTCCCTCACGCAGGCCTCAACCATCGGATCGATCGGCGTCATAAGCTCGGCATCCGGATTGAGCAGCAGAACCAATTCCGTATCCAGCGCCGCGACTCCCTGGTTCACGGCCGCGGCGAAGCCCCGGTTGCTAACGTTGCTGATCTGGCTTACGGACGGCCGCTGCTGAACTAAATCGCGCGTAGCGTCGCTCGAAGCGTTGTCGACCACGATAACCGGAAGGCCCAGGCACGAATCCAGGCACCGTCCGATGACATCCGCCGAATTATAAGTCACCACCACCACCCCGGTTCGATTCATGCCCGGCTCAGGTCAGAGCAAAGTACAGTTTCCAGTAGAGATCGAAGCCTGTCAATCGCTGCAGCTCTCGAATCTCTCTTTCACTGCGCTCAACGATGGCCGTTAGGTTGGCCGGGGATTTTCCTCGGGCTGATCGAAATCGCCGTATTCCCTCCGATTTGCCTCTCAGGTATGCAACAGCAGCCCCATGGCGTAGCGCGACGATTCCCCACAGACCCTGGGCGACGAAGACCGGCCAACCATACCGTATGATCCACTGCCGCGGATAGTGTTTCGCTACCAGTAGCAGTTGATTTCGTGCGATCTTTCTCACAGTTTCGGGATGCCAACGCCCCAGTGTGGCGCTGCCTTGATGATAGGCGACCGCTTCTGGAACGTAGATTCCCTGACGCCCGGCCGCTGCACAACGGATTCCGAAATCGATGTCTTCCAGATAGGACTCGAAATCTTCGTCCAGCAGCCCGACCTCCTGGAATAATTCCCAGCGAAAGAGCGCCGCGGTGAACGGAGCGAAGCCGATCTCGCGTGGCTTGTTCCAGATTGGCGAATCGGAACGCCCGTGCCCGCACCGCCATGCACAAGCGCCGCGGCAGATCGCATCGAAGGCGCCATCGAGCCGGTTGCGATGCTTGGCATCCAGCAATTTTCCGGTGGCAAACCAGGCCTTTGATAACTCCGTCCGCTCCATCAGTTTTGCCAGCCAATCGGCTTTTGGCTCGACGTCATTGTTCAGGATAGCGATCCAGCCCGAGCCTGCTGATCGGATGCCGCGGTTTACAGCGTGGCTAAAGCCGGTATTTTTGTCGAGCTCAATGGTCTCGGCGCCGGCGGTCCTGGCGACCGTAACCGAGTCGTCGGTGCTGCCGTTATCGACAACTATGATTCGGTCGATGGGATGGGTTTGTCGCCGTAACCGCCCCAGTAAATTTCCCAGGAGAGCGGCTCCGTTCCAGTTGGGGACGACCACCGCTACGCGCTGCATTATTTGTGGGGCAGGTCCCCGGCCTGCCTATGTGACGCCGTCGCCAACTTTTTCAGCAACCTCATCGTTATGCCCGCCGCCGGAAGCGCTTCCTGACCAGGAACCAAAGATTATAGAAGCCGTCGCGCCAGGGATTGAGCTTGATCTCTCCCAGACGGGAAGAATACAGGATCGAGATCTCGGCGAAACGAATGCTTGAGCTTTTCAGCGCCTCGATTTTGATTTCTTCCGAAAACGACATGCCATCGGACTCGAGCTGCATGCCTTTCAAGATCGATCGCCGGAAGATCCACATGCCGGACTGGGAATCGCGGACCCAGCGGAAGTACAGGATCGACATGGCCAGCGAAAGAATCCAGTTTCCGAATTTGTGCTTGAAGCTCATGGCCTGGCGATCTCGCACCGGGAAACGCGAGGCATTGAGAAAATCCACATCCAGATGCAGGAAGGCCTCGATCAGGTAGGAGATCGCATCCGGCGGATAACTGTGATCGCCGTCGAGGGTGACGATCAGGTCGCCGGTGGCCGATGCGAAGCCTCGCTTGTAGCTTCGTCCGTAGCCTCGAACCGGCTCGCGAATTACTTCGGCGCCGAAGGAACGCGCTACGTCCGAAGTCCGGTCCGTGGATCCGTTGTCTACTACAATCACCTGGTCGACAAACTCCGGCATGCGCCCGAGAACCCGCTCGATTCCTTGCTCTTCGTTCAGGCACGGGATGATCACTGTAATGCGTTCCGATTTATACACGGGCGTTCTGATTTATACACAGTGGCGCGTTGCGCCGCGGGCGCTGGTACCATGTTCTCATGAAGTTATTTTGTGGCCTCGTTCTCGGCGCCGCCGTGCTCACTTTCGCAGCCGTGAACCCGCAACTCAAGCAGGTGAACACGGTCTATATTCTGGCGATGGCCGGGGGCATGGACCAGTTTCTCGCAAATCAGATCACCGCGTCCGGGGTTTTTCAGGTCGTGACCGATCCCAAAAAGGCGGACGCAATCATCACCGACCACGTGGGCGAATCCTTCGAAACCAAGCTCACTGAACTTTATCCGCCGCCTACCCCGCCCGCTCTACCCCCGCCGCCGGCCGATGACGAGAAGAAAACCACCGGGAACGACAAAAAACTTGCTCTAGACCTCGGCGCCGGCACACAGCACGTCAACGCAGGCGCGCGAGGGAAGGGAAATCTCTTCATCGTGGATCGCAAGAGCCGCAACGTGCTTTGGTCAATCTTCGAGCCGCCCAAGGATACGACTCCCGAGGAGCTGAGCAAGACCGCCGTGAAGGTAGTCAAGCGGTTGAAGCTGGATTTGAGCGATAAGAAGCAGCCCGGCGAATAGTGCTCCAATATCAGAACAGATCCGAACCCGGCTATCAACCAACAACGATTCATATACCCTTGAATCCCCTCCTACAACCACAGAACCCTCAGTTGAGCTCCTCAGCGCCGAGAATTTAGGCAAACGGGTACTCCCGGGCGGCATGCCAGAAATGTAGGATCTCGATGAGCTTCCTGGTTTCGTCAAGGCGGTAATATACACGAACTGGAGAATGAAGCATCTTCCGGACGCCGGGACGTTTCGGCATAGGTACTCCGAGTCGAGGAAAAGATTGGAGTAGTTCGACGTGAGTAAGTAACCCTCTACCGAATCCTTCGGCCGCGTCGGGTTTATCTGCGCAGATAAAGTCCAGAATGCTCTCTAAGTCTAGGAGCGCGTCTTCTGAGAAGAGGATCTTGTAAGCCACTCATGCAACCGACGCCGTGCTTCTTCGAAGGACACGACCCTGCCTTCGTCCGCAGCTTTGATCCCACGATCAATCGCTGCCAGTGTCGGTTCGTTCTCCTCGTCGAGAATGGAGTCCGGTTCGACCAAGTCCCGCTTCTTTACCTCGGCCATACTTCTAGATTAGCTCGGCACGCTGGAACGGCGCTGGCTCAGGCGCGCTTCATCCGTAGCACCGCTCGGTAGCTCTCTACCAGTTGTCGAGTCAGCACCGCCATGTCGCGCGCCGCCACCACTTGCTCGCGGGCCCGGCGCGCCATTTCGCGCGCTTTCTCGGCATCGTTGAATAACTCGACGATCTTTGCGGCGAACTCCACCGGATCATCCGCCAGCGCGCAGACCTCGCCGTCGCTGGTAGCGAGGCCTTCCGCGCCTAAGCGAGTTGACACCACTGGAATGCCGGCCGCAAAAGCCTCGAGTAATTTCACTCGCATCCCCGAGCCGCTCAAAATCGGACAGACGAAGACCGCATAGCGGGCCAGCGGCTCGCGAACATCTTCCACGAAACCGCGCAGCTCGATGTTTTCGGGAAGATCGGGTAGCGAATGACGCGGGGGCGGCTCCGCGCCCACGATCACCAGCCGCGCCTTTGGACAACGCTCGAGAACGGCCGGCAACACTTTGAATGCGAACCAGTCGAGCGCCTCCTGATTGGGCGTGTGGCGAAAGCTTCCGAGGAACAGCATGGTGTAAGGCTCGCGGCCGTCGGGTTGAAATTGATATCGCGACGTGGCAATGCCGGCGCGATTATCGTCGATCCGGCCGCGCAGCTCAGGCAAAAACGAAAGCAGGTAGTTGCCATTTTCAGGACTGCACACTTGAACGCGATCGAAGCGCGGCAAAATGCCCAGTTCGTAACGCAGCGAGCGCAGATACTCGAATGAGGCTTTCGTTTTCCGAATCAACCCAGGCATCCCCGGCAGGCCTCTGGAGATCGATTGGAAATAGATATCGTGCTCGAACAGCACGCACGCGAGGCGCCGAAAATCGGCGAAGTACTGACCGAGCGCGGTGTACTCGAGCTGCACCACGTCGATCTCGCGTAAGTAAATCTGGCGGTGGATCAGCCATTCCAGATCCGCATTGGTGAATTCGCGAACGGCAAACGGCAGTATGGAGCCGAACTCTTTGGGCTGGCCTTCCATCCTGGTCAGGTACTCAACCGACGCGGCCTTTTCTTCGAGCTCCCAGTGATGCCAACGCTCATAATCGTGGTCGAGCAGAATTACCAGGTGCAGTGAACACAGCGGGGCCAGTTCGAGCGCGGTCTGGTACATGAACACACCGCCGCCGTGGACCGGAGGGCAAATTGGATACGGCGAAACGAACAGGACACTGAGCTTCTCCGAATCTCGCGTCATTTCCGCGAAACGATCGCGGAAGTAGCCTCCCATTGGCCTGCGAAAGGCCTCCGTATCGGTGATCAGGGCCATGTTTCGAGCCCGCGCACGCGAACGGACCGCGGCCGGAAGTTGGAGTGTCGCGCGCCACAGCCCCCCTAGGCTGGCTCGCTCCGGCGAGTCGCCAAAGAATGCGCTGAGGACCGCTCCGGCGAAAGCGAAAAAGAAATGAGGCCAGAGGCGCCGCCATTCGTGAATATTTTTCCAGCAGAACAAGATGAAATTCTTCTTGAGCACCCGATCGATCTGTTGTTTTGAAAATCGCTTTCCGATGGTTCCGCGATGCTCGTGGTACACCACGCTGCGCGGCTGGTAGAGAATCTTCCAACCGCGCTTCCACGCTTCGTAGCCGAGGTCGGTGTCTTCGAGATAGAAAGGCTGGAGGAGCTCGTCGAATCCGCCCAGCTCTAGAAACTTGCGGCGATCGAAGCCGCAGGATCCGCCGCCGCCGTAAAAGCACGGGAACGGTTCGTTAATCGCGGCATCGATGCGATGGCGCACGCGCAAGCCGCCATTCTCCCACCAGCCTTGCGTCAGCCCGGTTTCTTCGCGCAGCTTGGCCGGATCGCTGAAGAAGATCTGGCACGAGACCGCGAAGACTTGTTCGTCGGTGAAAGCTTCGAGCAGCGGTGCTAGAAAATCCGGCTGGACGCGCATGTCGCTATTGAGCAATACGACGATGTCGTTCTTCGCGGCGCGAAAGCCCTGGTTCGATCCGCCACCGAACCCGAGATTTTGCTCGAGCGCCAGGACGCGGACGCTGGGAAATCGCTCGCTCAGGAATTCGGCGCTGCCGTCTTCGGAGCCGTTGTCGACCACGATGATCTCGTTCTCCAGATTGCCGGCCATTGCCTCGACCACGGAGGGCAGGTATTTCTCGAGTAAATCACGACCGTTCCAGTTCGGGATTACGACGCTGGCGGCTGTGTTGTTCGGCCGTTCATTGGGAGGCGCAGGCGGCTTCCGGCGAAAAGAAGCGGCCAGATCGGCTGCGCCAATAACGATGATCGCGGCCAGAAGCAAGAAAGGAGAAACGACCAGCAGCGGTAGCGACTTGATCAGCCGCCAGATAATCGTCAGAAGGGTCTTCACCGCGGCTCGATGAGCGGGCCAACCCCGAATTTTCGACCCAGCTTGATCCAGCGTGAAGCCCGAATCATGCTCAATTGAACCTCAAGTTTTTCGCGCTGAGCTTCGATGCCCTGCGCCCATAGCGTGCGCTCTTCGACGGTCGCTTCCGCGGTCTGGAGCAACCGCACGCACTCGGCCAGTTCGCGGCCACGCGCTTCGAGCTCCTGCATCAAACGCCTTTCGGTGGCCAGCGCCCATTCCGTTTTGGCCCGATTGTCAGTTTCCAGTTGGTTCACCCTGGCTTGGTACCCCGACGCGACAGCATCCACCTCATTTTGTAGGTCAACGATGCGCTGTCCGGAAGCCTCGAGCTCCGCGCTGAGCCGCTGGGCCCAATGCGTGCGATCGTCCAGCTCCTCCTTTTGCTTGCGAAAGAGATCGAGCAGGGCGTCGCGCTCGGTCTGCGTATCGGCGAGCCACTTCTTGGTGTCGATTAGTTGCTGCTCGAGAAGTTGGACGTGCTGCTCGCGTTCGCGCAGCAGATTGGCCGCGCGCGGGACGTAGACGAAAGAGGTCGGATCGGGCAGCGGACCGAACGAGCACAATCCGATCAGGAAATGCGCGTCTTCGGCGTTGCCGCCTCCACCATCGATGCGCGCCTCGGCCGGCCAGAAGCTCGCAGCAGGATGGAATGCGAACGATTCGATTCGATTCTGCAGGACCAAGCGAACGTTCTGGAACACTCCGGAGAGTTCATCCATGAATTCTCGGGCTTCGAACTCGTGCACGTGATAAGGATTGGGTCCGGTTTTGGCGCGCGACTCAGCGTAGTACCTCTTATTGGGTGAGGAAACGATAAACAGACCATGATGTGTGAGCACGCGCGCACATTCCTGGAGGAATGAGCGGTGGTGTGGCAGATGTTCGATCACTTCGAACGCTACCACCAGGTCGAAGGCGTTGGGTGGGAAGGGCATGGCCGCGCACGAGGAAACTACGAAATGCAGACCGGGAATTGGATACGTTGCGCGCGCGAACCCGATCGCTTCCGGAGCTACATCGACGCCTGTAACGGTTATGGCTGACTGCGCGAGCTCGGCCGATCCGTAGCCGGTACCGCAGCCGGCGTCCAATACTCGACGTCCTTCAGCGTAGCGGCGCGCGTACGTGTATCGGGCGATGTGCTCGCTCCAAAGATCGTCGTTCACCTGGCCCGGAATTACTCGCTCGCCGGTGAACTCAACCAACGTTCGGCTCCACGCGCGATAGAGCGGCCGCCCCGTTAGCCAGGCAGCGGTTCAACTCAATGCGGCAGGGCAAGTGGACGTGCCCGTAAATCTCGCCTTCCGCCGGACCCATCTGCAGAACGATGGCGTTGTCCACCCAGTCGCAGGTTTTATAGGAATGGAGCGTGCCATCGGCGATAGCGGGTGAAAAGGAAAACGAAGATGGGTAGAGCTCGGGAAGCTGGAGGTGAAAGTCGACGGTGTAGACATCGCCCTCGGCCATGGGAGGAAAATCGAAGCTTTCCCTAGCGGTGTTGGTGCCCGCGAAATCGAGCCCCATGTGATTGCGCATCATGAATCCCACTATCGGCAGTGTAATATCCTCGTGAGCGCGAACGCTGATGCGAACCACGATGTCGGACGAAGGCTCGAGGATGTACACGGGCTGCCCGGCCAGATCGAGGACTGCGATGCCTATCACTTCGGCGCGTTCATCGCCGAAACGATGATCAATATTCGGGATGGTTTCGACCACTTCCGGCGGGCGCACCGGAGCATGCGGGATCATCTCAGCTTTTTGGTGGGCCAGGGTGAGATAGACGTTATCTTTTTCGACCATGGCGGCCATGTAATGGGTGACGACGTCATCGCTTCCGCCGAGTTGCCTTACCCTACCTGCGTCCAGCCACATAGCGCGGTCGCCGATCGATTTGACCTCGCTCATGGAGTGCGAGACGAATAGGATGGTCACGCCCCCGCCGCGCATTTCATGAACCTTCCGCATACAGCGCTGGCGGAAATAAATATCGCCGACCGAGAGCGCTTCGTCTACCAACAAGATCTCAGGGTCGACGTGAATCGCTACTGCGAACGCCAGACGAACAGCCATGCCACTGGAGTAGGTCTTGACCGGCTGGTCCATAAAGTCGCCGATCTCAGCGAACTCTTCGATCTGCTGGAACTTCGCATCGATCTCCCGCCGGGAGAGGCCGAGGATCGCGGCATTCACATACACATTGTCGCGCCCGCTGAACTCCGGGTTGAAACCCGAGCCAAGTTCGAGCAGCGCCGCGACTCGCCCACGCACGCTTACTTCTCCTTTGCTGGGGTGCAGAATCCCGGCGACCATCTGGAGCAGAGTACTTTTCCCCGACCCGTTTTCTCCTACAATGCAGAACGTTTCGCCGCGAGAAACGGCGAAGGTAACATCGCTCAAAGCCAGAAAATCGCGATGGAACGATTTTCGATTAAAGTATGCAAGTTCTTTGAGACGCGCGCCGGGCGTAGAGTAAATGGGGTAACTCTTGGAGACACTGCGAAACTCAATTACTGGAAGCGGCACTAGAACGAATCTACTGGAGGGGAAAAGAGACTGTCAAATGAGGCAAGAATTTTGGTTTAGGGCGACCGCCGACCCCCGCTTGTTCACCGCAGCAATTTGAGATGCGGTGTAAGCACCGCTAGCTTGGTGGAGCTACGTTTCCCACCCTGCTTTTATCCGCCTCGGTGAAGCAAGTCGAGTCAGGCCGGTAGTCGCCCTAATAGGCAATCGTAGTCGATAAAGACCTCCTACGGTCACTTCACTGTCGGTCGGAAGCTACTGCATTCCCGACTCCAGTATTAAGATAACCTAATCTCAGATATCTGTCAAGCTTTTTAATACTTTAGGACCCTTGGGTTGACATCTAGCAGGACCTCCGCCTACCCTTGAGAAAGCCGTTGGCTTGCCGGTGTAGCTCAGGTGGTTAGAGCGGCGGTCTCATAATCCGCAGGTCGCAGGTTCGAGTCCTGCCGCCGGCACCATTTTATCCCTTTTGTGCGGTTGGAAGAATCAGTTCGTACACGCGCTGGAGGTCTTCCTGCGAATAATATTCGATCTCGATTCGACCGCGTTGTTCGCTCTTTTCGATGATTCGCACGCGTGTCCCTAGCGCACTTTCGAGTTCCGCGACCGCAGCCCGGATGTTGGGGTCCTGAAGCGGCGTTTCGGAAGGATCTCTCGGCTCGTTGATTTTCTTGACCAGCCGCTCTACCTGGCGAACGGAAAACCCCTGGGCTGCGGCTTTTTCGGCGAGCTGGGTCTGGTGTTCAGGTTTGGCAAGTCCCAGGATGGCGCGGGCATGTCCCATCGAAAGGCGGCGCTCGGCGACCAGAAGTTGAACGTCGGAAGGCAAACGCAAGAGCCGGATCATGTTGGTGATTGTAGTGCGGTCCTTCCCGGTGCGGCTCGCGATCTCTTCGTGGCTCAGATTCATTTCGCGCGCCAGCCGTTCCAGCGCCTGGGCGGTTTCGATTGGATTCAGGTCCTCGCGCTGGATGTTTTCGATGAGGGCGATTTCGAGCACTCGGTCGTCCGCATAATCCTGAACGATCGCAGGTACCTCGGCGAGGCCGGCCAATTTGGCGGCCCTGAGACGCCGCTCTCCGGCAATTAACTCAAAGTGGGTGCCCTTTCTGCGGATCAGGATAGGTTGTACAATCCCATGTGTTTCTATAGAGTTAGCCAGCTCCTGGAGGCGTCCGGCGTCGAATGTCGTTCGGGGCTGCAGAGGATTGGGTTCGATTTGTGAAATCGGTATTGAAGCCACCTGCATCCCTATGTCGTGCTCCTCAGCAGGTGGCGGTGGCATAGGAAGCGGTTTCCTCGGAAGCAGTGCCGAAAGTCCTCTACCGAGTACCTTGCGTTGCTCGGGCTTTTTGTTCATTCGCTATGACCTCCTTCGCCAGTTGAATGTAGCTCTCGGCTCCCCGAGAGCGTACATCGTAGAAAATGATTGGTTTACCGAAGCTCGGGGCCTCAGCCAAACGAATACTGCGAGGGATCACCGTACGAAAGACGGAATTTTCGAAGAAGTTGCGAAGATCTTGCTCCACCTGACGGGTAAGATTGGTGCGATCATCATACATTGTAAGGAGCACGCCCTCTACTTTGAGGTCGCGACCGAACGAGTCGCGAACGCGATCGATAGTATCGAGCAACTGGGAGATTCCTTCCAAGGCGAAAAACTCGCATTGAATTGGGATCAGGATTGTGTCCGCGGCCACCATTGCATTGAGCGTAAGGAGGTCCAAGGCGGGCGGGCAATCGATCAAAATAAAGTGATACTGGGCGCGGACTGGTTCGAGTTTATCGCGGAGCCGTGATTCCCGGTTTTCCAAATCAACTAGCTCGATGTTGGCCGCGACAAGATTCCTGTCCGAGGGAATAATATCAAGCCCCTCAAATTCGGTGCGAATTATGGAGCTGCCAACCTCTTCTTCGCCGAGGAGAACTTGGTAAAGCGTCGGCCGATCTTCGCCTTTGGCGACCCCCAGTCCGGTAGTAGCGTTGCCTTGGGGGTCGGAATCAACGAGCAACACACGCAGATCGTTGGCAGCGAGCGATGCGCTGAGGTTGATCGCGGTCGTCGTCTTGCCGACCCCTCCCTTCTGATTCGAGATCGCTATGACTTTGCCCAAGACTTACTCCATTGTTCCACGTGGAACAGTTTCACGTGGAACCTCTCCATAGACACACAATCGACGATCTCCCCAAGGTAACCGAACCGGATCAAACCATGCAATGTCCGGAAGAGCTTGGATGGAAGAAAAATCGTCTTGACCCATTAAGAGCGCGACTTTACAGGAAACCCGAGGGATATTTCGAAGCACGTCCCGGGCATCGACCCCTCTGGAGACTAACCAATCGAAACGGTCGGAGACGGACTCCACTCGCCGTGCCAAAACTGATATGTTTGGCAAATCCCGGGTGGACTCGCGTAAAAAGACCGCCTTGCGCTGATGCGATTCCAGAAGCGTTATCCGCCAGTCGGGACGCAAAATGGCCATGGGAACTCCTGGGAATCCGGCCCCCGAACCAACGTCCAGCACCGAAATTGTTTGCGAAGTAACGGGCAAGTACGCGCTAAAGAAGAGCGACTCGCAGTAGTGCCGGACGACCATTTCTTCGCCTGAAGGGATTGACGTCAGATTGATTCTTTCATTCCAACGCAGCAGGATCTGATAATGGTCCCACAGCTGACGGATTTGAACCTCAGTCAGTGCCAGCCTAAACTGCAATTCCTCTGCTAGCAGCTTCGCAAACCAGTCCGCCGGGTCTTTCTTAGGTCCGGGCACTGATGCTCAAGTAGACGTCCAGCACTGCAATGGCGGCTGGAGTAACGCCTGGAATCCGGCCAGCTTGTCCCAAAGTGCCCGGCCGGACCCGCTCTAACTTTTGCTTTACTTCAATAGACAATCCTGGAATTTGTGAAAATTCAAAATCCCGAGGAATTCTGCGGCAGTCGGAATCTCGAAGCCGTACGATTTGCCGCTCTTGCTGGGCAATGTAACCAGCATATTTAGCCTCTGTCTCGATGGTCGCGAGGATACCATTGACTGGCTCTTCGCCGAGCGCTTGCCTGATCCACGGAGTCAGCACGGCGATCTTGGCTTCGGGGCGCTTCAGCCATTGCATGAGTGTCGGCCGATCTGCGGCAAAACCTTCGACGCCGCCGAATGTCGCAGGATCCAGCCGCGTAGCTTCCAGAAGCTTCGCGAGGCGCTGTTTCTGATGCTGCTTGCGGATATAGACGTTCCAGCGATCATCCGCGACCAGGCCGGCTTTTCTGCCCACAGGCGTCAACCGCTCGTCGGCATTATCGATGCGCAGATGTAAACGAAACTCGGCCCGTGACGTAAACATTCGATAGGGCTCGTCGGCGCCCTTGGTAATCAGGTCGTCAATCAAAATTCCAGTGTACCCGTCGGTGCGGCTGATAATGATTGGAGCAAGCTGGCCTACCCGACGGGCCGCGTTGATGCCAGCCATCAGGCCCTGGCAACCGGCTTCCTCATAGCCGGATGTTCCATTGATCTGTCCTGCCAAAAAAAGTCCAGCGATCGACTTCACTTCGAGGCTATGCCTCAGCTCGCGAGGATCAATCGCGTCATACTCGATCGCGTAGCCTGGTCGGATCATTTCGGCATCTTCCAACCCGGGAACCGAGGCGACCATCGCAGTTTGGACGTCGATGGGCATACTCGTCGACATGCCGTTGACGTATACTTCGTACGTATCGAGCCCTTCCGGCTCCAGGAAAAGCTGGTGGCGCGTTTTTTCTGGAAATTTGACTACCTTGTCCTCAATGGACGGGCAATAGCGGGGTCCAACGCCTTCGATTTGGCCGCTGTATAAGGGTGATCGTGCAATACTATCTCTCAGAATCCGCATGGTCTCATCTGAAGTGTAAGATATATAACATTTAATTTGCTCCCGGTCGATCTTAGGAGTCAGAAATGAGAACGGCGTTGGATCGGAGTCGCCATATTGCGGCTCAAAGCGGGACCATTCGATAGTACGGCCATCCAAACGCGGGGGCGTTCCCGTTTTGAGGCGGGTCCAAGCAAGTCCTAAAGTGCGAAGCTGATCACCCAGCAGATTGGAGGGAGCTTCGCCGTTTCTACCGCAGGAATACTTCATCTCGCCGACGTGCGCCAGTCCGTTCAGGAATGTTCCCGTGGTGATGATCACCGCACCGCTCTCGACCGTTCGCCCATCGCGCAGAAGCACGCCCGTGACGCGGCGCTCGGAAGATTCTTCGATCACTAACTGCGCTACTTCAGCCTGGAGAATTCTCAGGTTCGGTTCGTGCTCGAGCACCTCACGCATGCGGATGCGATATTGCTTCTTGTCGCACTGCGCGCGCGGAGACCATACGGCTGGACCGCGACTGGTATTCAGCAGACGGAATTGGATCCCGACGGCGTCGGTAACTTCGCCCATAACGCCACCCAGCGCGTCGATCTCGCGAACCAGATGACCTTTTGCAATGCCGCCGACCGCCGGATTACAGGACATCTGGGCGATCAAGTCAAGATTCATCGTGATCATGGCCGTACGCAGGCCCATGCGCGCGCAGGCCCGCGCTGCCTCACATCCAGCATGGCCGGCGCCGACAACGATCACGTCATACTTGGTTAACTTCATCGGACCTTGGAGGACTTCATGGGCGGCTCATCTTTTAGTGTGGCACAGCTATGCTAGTTTCTAGAACACGTGAAGATCTTAGTGATCGGTTCCGGAGGGCGCGAACACGCGCTGTGTTGGAAGCTGGCGCAAAGCCCGAAGACGACCGCGTTGTATGCGGCGCCGGGCAACCCAGGGATGGCACGTGTTGCTACCTGTCTTGCAGCGACCGACTATCTGCTAGCGGCGGAGTCCGTTGACGCCGACCTGACGGTGGTGGGCCCGGAGGCCCCGCTCGCAGCCGGCGTAGTTGATCTATTTCGCGCCAAGGGACGCCCGATTGTGGGCCCGACCGCAGAGTCAGCGCGCCTGGAATCGAGCAAAGCCTTCGCGAAGGAGTTTATGCTGCGCGCGGGCATCCCCACTGCTCGATTCGCGACTGTGAACACGGTGGAAGAGGCGCGGACGGCCTTGCACGAGTTCGCTTTTCCGGTGGTCCTCAAGGCCGATGGACTGGCGGCCGGCAAGGGCGTGATCATTGCAGGTACCGTGGCGGAGGCGAACCAAGGCATCGCGCAGCTTCTGACGCACGGGTCGCGACTGGTGATCGAAGAGTTCCTGACCGGCGAAGAGGTCAGCTTCATTATTCTTAGCGACGGCGTGAATATTGTGCCGCTCGAGCCTACGCAGGACCACAAAACCGTTCAGGATGGCGATACCGGTCCCAACACCGGCGGCATGGGAGCGTACTGCGACGGGCGGATTCTCGATGATTTCCAGAAAGCCCAGATCATGGCCCAGGTGATCAATCCTGCGATTCAAAACATGCGGGCCGAAGGGCGGCCATTTACGGGTTTTCTCTACGCGGGCGTGATGATGACGGCGGAGGGCCCAAGGGTCCTGGAGTTCAACGCGCGTCTGGGCGATCCCGAGACTCAGGTGCTGATGCACCGTATGGCCTCGGATTTTGTGGAGCCTCTATTTGCCGCGGCGCATGGCACCCTGGATGGCGGCGGGCTAACGTGGCGGCCGGAGCCCTCAGTGTGCGTCGTACTTGCGGCCGCTGGCTATCCGGGGACGGTGCGAAGCGGCGATACGATTGAAGGTCTGGACCCGACCAGAGAGGCGGTCGTCTTTCACGCCGGAACAAAATTGGATAAAAATGTTCTGAAGACTTCCGGCGGCCGTGTGCTAGGCGTTACCGCGCGGGGCGGGACGTTGCCGGCCGCGGTTCAGAATACTTACGAGGAAGTGCGCAAGGTCCACTTCGAAGGCATGCACTACAGAACAGATATCGGACGGAAGGGTTTGAAGCGTTGGTAGAATCGATGTAGAAAGCGGGGCGAGCTCAGATGGATAGAGCAGTCGCCTCTGTCCAGCAGGGTGCTTTCCTAGCAAACTAGGAATTTTGCCAAGACAATGTCGGCGTGAATCACGCCGACCGCAAGATGCGCAGGCTTAGCGCAGAGCCCGTCGCTTCCACTTCTAGAGAAATCCGCCTTACATCCGGTCCGAACGGTAGCTCGAGTTGGAGCGCCGAAACCGAAGGCTCAGCCAATACGGGAGCGATCAGGGCGCCGGGGGGTACGTTTAAGGCCGTGGCAACGTCCTCAAGATCAGATAGCCGTACATTCGGGCGTGCCTCCCCCTCCGGCCGGTCCTCTTTAAACCAGTTAGTATAGGTGTTCTTATTGCGTCCCTTGCTTAACCGTGTGAGTTCTCGCTCTAAGTCCTTACGCCCTCTTGGCTTAGATGATATTGTTCGGTCTACGTGATGCCAGAATACGTCGATTAGAGGGGGCATATATCCTAGACAACTAGGAAATTATATTATAAGATTCCTATGTAACTAGGAACGCGTCAAGCCCGAATTTCTGGGGTTGAGATCGCGGAGGCCCCAATATGTTGGGGTCAGTTGGCCAATGTTGGACCAGACGTTCATTCACATTCCGGGCATCGGGCGGCGAACCGAACTTGAATTATGGCAAGCGGGCATCAGGTCTTGGGAGGACTTGGCCAACTTCTTTACGCGGCCATCCGCGATCAGTGCCGGGCTCCGGCGTCGCCTTGAAAACTACATTCCTCAGTCCATTGAGGCTGTGCAAAAAAAGGACGCCGGGTTCTTCCGACGCCTCTCGAAAATGGGTGAGGCTTGGAGGCTCTTCCCGGAGTTCGCGGATCACTGTGCGTTCCTAGATATCGAGACGACTGGGCTGTCGTCCGTCTTTGATACAGTGACACTCGTGGGTCTCTTTGATGGCCGTCGCTATCAAGTATTTATCGATGGCCAGAACCTTGAAGACCTACCCGAACAGTTGAGGAAGTATTCCGTCATCGTCACCTACAATGGTGCCGGATTCGACCTCCGCTTTCTAAAACTTGCGTTCAAGAACCTAGAGCTGCCCCCGATTCATATTGATTTGCGATGGGTCACGCGGCGACTCGGTTACCGCGGCGGCCTAAAGTCTATCGAAAAAGAGTTCGGCATCTGCAGGGATGCTTCGGTCGAAGACGTCGACGGTTACGAAGCGACGGTTCTATGGTCGCGCCATTTGAGGGGAGACCGAAGTGCTCTACGACAACTCATTGCCTATAACAGCGAGGACGTCGTTCATCTGAAGGCCATAATGGAAATGGCTTACGACAAACTTGCAAAGCAAATCTCTGGACCATTAATGGAACAGAAACGAATATATGTCGGTGTCGGCGTTCTCCCTAAACAGCCCAAGGTTCGAAAGCAGGATGTGCCACACTCTGTGCCGACGCTCGTTGCTGAGCTCTTAGAGCGCACGAGGAATCCCGACGTCAGAATCGTCGGTATCGATTTGACCGGCAGCGAACGAAGGGCAACTGGCTGGGCCTTGCTTCACGGTTCTCTTGCGATAACGAGGAGCATTGTTACCGATGAAGATCTCATTCGAGAAACGCTAGATGCCACGCCCGAAATTGTTTCTATAGACTCTCCGCTATCGGTGCCGGAGGGATGGAACGCTGCGCAGAAACAACTCATCGCCGGCTCCCCGATTTATCGAAAGTGTGAACTGGCACTGAAGCGGATGGGAATCTCAGTTTTTTGGTGCCTCCTGCCTAGCATGAGGTCTCTGACGATGCGCGGAATGCGCTTGGCCGACGAATTCAGGAAGCATGGGCTTAAAGTAATCGAGAGCTACCCAAGAGCGGCACAGGACATTCTTGGTATCCCTAGAAAAGGTTCCAGCCTTGAAGAACTGAAATGGGGGTTGAATCGGGCCGGCATCCATGGCGAGTATCTCAAGAATCGCGTGACCCATGATGAAGTCGATGCAATTACGTCTGCCCTCGTTGGTCTGTTTTACGTAGCAGGTGACTACATTGCGCTAGGAACTTCCAACGAGGATTACCTCATCGTACCCCGTTCTCCGAAGATCAACTACGGAAGGCTCGCTGAGATCCTCTCTCACACCGGATTGGACGAGCTGAGTAGCTTTGACACCGGTGGGGTAGAATGCAAACTTCATGCCAAGCCCGCGTGTGTCCCAGCATTTGCTGGTTGAACCTATCTTCTTCGGCTTTGCAGGCCGCATTGGTTCAGGGAAAACTTCGGCGGCCCGGTATGTAAGTTCCAAGTACGGGTTTCAATACACCCGATATAGCGCGGTCCTTCAAAACCGGCTTGCTGCAGATGGCTACGGTAAAGATCGACTCCAGAAACTAGGCTGGGACATAATGGCTGGGGGACAGCAGGTGGAGTTGAACTCACTTCTATTGGCCGGGCTCGATCGCTCACGAAGCACTGCGATCGATGGTCTAAGGCACCGAATCGATTTTGATAGCCTGTCGTCTACATTTGGACAGTCGTTCCATTTGGTTTTTCTACAGGCTCGGCAAGAAACTCGTTTCGAAAGGCTTCGGACGCGGTTTTCGGACTACGCTGCATTTCGGCAAGCTGATTCGCATCCAGTTGAAGCACATATTGATAGCCTCCAGTCGCTTGCAAGCATAGTAATTTCGAACGATGAGGCCCTCGAAGGCGTATATCGGCGGCTAGACGAGTTGATTACCTTGGAAGCAGGAGAACTCAATTGAGCGTTTGGGTCGTGGTGGGCGGACAATTCGGTTCCGAAGGAAAGGGCAAAATCGCAGCGATCATTACTCTCCAAGAGCAGATTGATCTCTGTATTCGATGCGGTGGGCCGAACTCGGGGCACTCGTTCCAAAAGCCTGATGGCAAACTACTTTTGTTGCGTCAGCTGCCAACTGGGTTCGTTCGACCCCAGACTCGGCTCCTCATTCCAGCAGGCGGACTGGTGGACCTGGAAGTGTTAAGGGCCGAGATCGAAGTCTTGGGGCTCGACGACAGGCGTGTCGGTGTGGATCGAAACGCCATAGTCATAACAATTGCCGATCGAGTGAGGGAGCGAGAGCTTTGACTATCCGAGCGTCTCAGTTCTACCTTATGCGGAGTTGGATCTGCAGTCGCACGGCGTGCGTTGCGAACAAGCGACGTTCAGCTTGCGGCCGATGTGGCGGTCACGCAGGACTGGTTGCGCCCGTACATTACGGACGTTTCCGCCGAAGCCAATATGGCCGTGGATTCCGGGAAGAACGTTCTGGTGGAGGGGACGCAAGGCTCTGGGCTGTCCGTCTATCACTCAACTTACTATCCCAAAGCAACTTCCCGCGATACGAATGCGGCTGGTTTTATCAGCGAGGTCGGGTTGAGTCCTCGGCTTGTTTCTGAGATTGTGCTTGTCTTCCGTACTTTTCCAATTAGAGTAGCAGGAGCTCAAGCCGGTCCTCTAAACCAGGAACTGGCGTGGGACGAGCTACGGCGCGAATCAAACTCGCCCGTGCCGCTTGATGAGTACACGAGCGTCACGCGCAAGCTCCGCCGCGTTGGCAGATTTGATTGGGAGGCAGCCCGTCGTGCCGTAATGCTCAATCGTCCTACACGGCTGGCACTTAATTTCGTAGACTATCTGGGTTTTGAAAATCGTGAAGCGTCCAGCTGGGAGGAGCTGAATCCTCAGGCAAAGGGCTTCATTGAAGAATTAGAAAACTTTCGTGTGCCGGTAAGTTTCATGGGAACCGGACAGACCGCAGCTGTCGCACAGCATTTCACATAGTCGCCGGTCGCTCTTGCAAGCAGCTCCGCAGATATCAAAAGCCGACTCGCTACACGTGGCAGCCAATGTGAGGCGATCTTAAGTATGGCTAGAAACGAGGAGTACCTTTGGAAGGATCCTTTTGCATCATCTTTATTTGGGGCTGTGTTATTGTCCGACCAAATCCAGTTTTTGGCCGATGAGGTCGGTTTAATCGACCCGTTTGACGAAAAGTACGTCCGTCCTGCCGCGTATGATTTGAGGATCGGGAACTCGTACTACATAGACGACGTCCGAAAGGACTTGACCGACGAGTCGATCGAGATTCCGGCCAACGGGCTGGTCTACATCCGGACCCAAGGAAAAGTTCAACATCCCCTACTACCTGATTGCTCGTTACAGCCTTAGGGTCCACCAGGTATATCGGGGCTTGCTAATCGACAACGGACTGCATATCGACCCCGGCTACTGCGGCTACATCTGGATACCAGTACACAATTTCACAACGCAGCCTCGCATACTGCCGCAGGGGCAAGAATTCATCAGCGTCGAATTCAACAGAACTACGCGCCTCCCGCAATATGTAGAGGGCATCAAAAGTCAGGACGAGCTGGTTTCGCTTAGGCTTCGAAACGAATTAAGGGGTTCCGAAGGCCGTGCCATCAAAGTCTTCTATAAGGACCTTGACAGTTACAGGAAGCGTAACGAGGAGTTCACACCTCGAAAATTCTGGGACAAATTTCTGGGCGAAACACATCAGAGTGCCATGCTAGGCACCGAGCAGCGGTTAGACGTGGTCAAGCACGATGTCGAATCTACTGTGAAGACCTTTCGAGATCAGGTCGACCAACGCATCGACTCTCTCCGCAACTTCAGTGTGGTCGCTGTTGCCGGTCTGATAATCGGGATTCTTGGGATCATTCTTGGGATAGCTCTTCCCCTTTTGTACGGCGAGTATGGAAAAAGCCGTGAAGTTGAAGCCCAGCATGGCGCGGACATCAAGGACTTGCGTGACGGGCTGCTGGAACAAAAGAAGCGTCTGGATACAATTGTTTCCAATCAAGCCGCTGCAAACCAGAGTGCGCCAACCAAATCAACTGAGAAGGAGCGGCAGAAGTAGTTCACATCGCTTCGGCTCTACGGTGCGCAGGATCCACTTCGAAGGCATGCACTACAGAACGGATATCGGAAGGAAGGGTTTGAAGCGTTGGTAGGTACTGATCGATAACACGGCCGGCCGGAGCCCTCGGAGGAAGAGCTCACAGCCGGCCGTTAATCCCAGCAGCAAAACAAAACTACACTACACTGCTAGGAACATAGTGCTGCCCTGGCGTGCCACCAGTAAGAGGACGGGCTGGTCCTTGGTGGAGGCGCCTACAGCCTGGTCATACTCCTTCACGCTAGCTACAGGCTGATGGTTGACCTGCTGGATCACGTCGCCAGGCTGCAAACCCGCATCGGCGGCGCGGCTGGCGGGGCTCACCTCATCCACCACTACGCCTTTGGTCGAGGCTGGAATCTTCAATTCCTGCGCCGTCTGCGGGGTCAGGCTCTCCACGGCAACACCCTGGAGACTCTGGTTCGGTTTTGCATTATCGACGCTGGCCCGCTCCTCTTTGGAGGGGAACTCGCCTAACGTTACCGGGACTTCCTGGAGCTTTCCGTCACGCAGCACTTTCAGCGTGACAGTCGCGTTCGGGTCCATGACACCGACCTTCGAGCGTAATTGATTAGCGTCGGCAATGGGCTGTCCATTTACCGCGACGACGATGTCGCCCTGCTTCAGATTGCTGCGCGCGGCGGGGCTATTGGGCGTAATCTCACCAACCAGCGCTCCATTTGTTTCGCTGGAACCGAAGGCCTTCGCCAATGCCGGCGTCACATCCTGAGGAAGTATGCCCAGGTAGCCATGCTCCACCTTTCCATGGGCTAGAATCTCGTCCATGTCATGGCGCGCCATGTTGACCGGCACGGCGAATCCGATACCCTGGTTACCGCCCGAGTTGCCGGAAAGAATGGCGGTATTGATGCCAATCAAATGGCCTTCGTCATCCACCAGCGCCCCACCCGAGTTGCCGGGGTTGATGGGCGCGTCGGTCTGAATGAAATCCTCCAGCTGCTCGATTCCAAGTCCCCCTCGGCCAGTGGCGCTCACAATGCCGGCCGTAACGGTTTGGCCCACGCCAAACGGATCGCCAATCGCCAAGACGATGTCACCGACCTCGACTTTGTTGGAGTCGGCCAGCATCAGCGTTGGAAAGTTCGAGCCATCGATCTTGAGGACTGCGATGTCGGTGCGAGCATCGGTGCCCACTACGCGGGCCTTCATCTCCCGCTTATCCCTTAGCGTGACGGTAACTTCCGTGGCGCCTTCCACCACATGATTGTTCGTCAAAATGTAGCCTTCCGGGCTGACGATAACACCCGATCCGAGAGCTTTCTCACTACGCTCTTGCGGCACCTTGAATTTTTGATTGAAGTCGTTCCCAAAAAACTGGCGGAAGAAAGGATCCACGCCTTCGGGCATTTGCTGCGCAGCTTGCTTCACAACTTTCGAGGTTGAAATATTCACCACGGCCGGCAGAACGCGCTTCACGATAGCCGAGTACCCGCGTCCGGATGCGGACTCGGAGCGCTCCGCCGTTTTAATGGTCGGCGCCGGATTCTGCTTTCCCAATGTCCCTGCCCGCAGCCCGTAGAAACCGGTTACTGCGAGTACTGTCGCTATAGAGGTCGCGGCTAACCACCGCCCTCCGAGGAACTCGATTTTCATGTCTACTACCTCCAACTCCAGCGTAAGAGAGTGGCGATCAACTTCCCATAACCTCCGTTGGGGAGTTCGGGCCCCCGACAGCAGCTAGAAATGAGGTTAAATGCCGGTTACAAAGGAGCTTTGGGTAGACTAAGGCCGAGGTGAAGATTTTGTCTCTTACAAAGAGGGCGCAAACCACTACGGCTGGAGCCGGGAATGCCGCTCGGGGCTTGCGTCTGGCTCTGATGATCGGTTTTGGCGGTATGGCGTTGCTGTTTCTGCTTGCGACCATCGATGCAGTGCGTCTGCTAGGAGCGATGCGCGCCGAAAACCAGCTGCTCCGGGACGGCGCGCTCCAGCGCACCAATCGGCTGGCGTCCATCCGCACGTCCATCTTACTGACGCATACATATCTGGGAGACTATCTCCTCGATTCGGACCAACAAAGAGCGCAGGCCGACCTTGCGGAAATCCGTGACGCGTGGTCTCGCTCATCTTCCGATTTGGCGAACTACCGGTCCAGCACCCCGGATGAGGCGGTTGAAGTAAAACGGCTGGAAGATTTGCTGGATCGGCATTGGCAGTACATCAGCCGCGCCATGAGTTCGCCATCCACCGGGACGGCACGTGGCGCAGCCTTCTACCATGACGATATTCTTCCACTGAGGACCTCGATCGTTGAGATCACGACCCAGTTGCAAGGCATCGACGCTAAACAGGCCGCTTCGACGGAAGTCCAGATTCAAAGCGAATTCGAGCACCTGGGCGCCGGGTTGAGTAGGGCTCTCAACTTGGCATTGGGGATGGCGCTACTGCTTGCCACCGGTTGTTTACTCTACATTTTCCGCATTGAGCGGCAGAACAGCGGCCGCTACCAGGAAGTTCTCAAAGCGCGCGGAGCACTTGAGCAACTGTCGGCGAGACTTGTGGATGCGCAGGAAATGGAGCGCCGCACCATCTCGCGGGAACTCCACGATCAGGTAGGGCAGGCCCTGAATGCTCTGCTCGTGGAGGCCGCCAATCTGGCAAAGCGGATCCAAGCGGATGATACGGTAAGTCTACGATCCCTGGATAATATTCGAAAGTTCGCCGATTCGAGCGTGAACTCAATCCGCGATATCGCCCTCCTGCTCCGTCCTTCCATGCTGGACGATCTGGGTCTGATGCCGGCTCTGGACTGGCAGGCACGAGAGGTTTCTCGCCGTAGCGGGATCAAGATCACGGTTGCTGCCGAAAATGTTTCGGATTCACTTTCCGACGAGATGCGTACCTGCATTTACCGTGTCGCCCAGGAGGCTCTCCACAACGTGTCCCGTCATTCCATGGCGAAGAGCGCCGTGGTTACGGTGCGGCAAGAAGACAGCTCATTGCTTCTGAGCGTCGAGGATGATGGATGCGGATTTGATCCCGAAAAAAAACGCGGGCTTGGAATGTTGGGGATGGAGGAGCGGGTGAGACAACTGCGGGGGCATTTCGAGGTCCAGTCGGCGCCCGGAAAGGGCACAACGCTGCGGGTCATGCTGCCGATTCCAGTAGCGGCGGCTACTGAATGATTCCTTTCCTTACTGCGTAAAGAATCATCTCCGGCACCCCGTGCAGGTTCAGCTTTTGGAGTATGTTGCCGCGATGCGCATCCACGGTGTGGACGCTCAGCTGCAGGAGATTGGCAACTTCCTTATTAGTTCGGCCTTCCGCAAGAAGCTGCAGGATCTCGCGCTCGCGCGAGGTGAGCAGATCGTAGCGATCCTCCACCTGCTTGTCACGTATCTGGCGGACATAATCTTCCAGCAACATCTTGCTGATCACCGGACTGAAGAACGATTTTCCGTCGGCCACCGTTCGCACTGCTCGAATCAGATCCGCCTCCGCGGAGTTTTTCAGAATGTATGCGCGCGCCCCTGCTTTCAGCGCTCGCAGGACGTAGCCTTCATCGGAGTGCATGCTGAGAATCACTACTTGAGTCTGAGGCGTTTTATCGGCGATCTGCCGGGTGGCCTCGATTCCGTTGAGCTGTGGCATCCCGATATCTAGAACGGCTACATCCGGACGTTGTTTGGATGCAAGCTCGACTGCTTCCCGTCCATCGCCAGCTTCCGCTACAACTTTGAAGTCGGGCTGCTGTTCGAGCAGCAGACGCAGGCCTGACCGGATGATGGTGTGATCGTCAGCGAGCAAGATGCGAATCTGTGCCAAATCTTAAGCGCGGCCTCGACCGCCAGGATACTGCATCATCGCGAGGGAATGCGAACTATTGTCATTTGCGTTTCTAACCATGCGTCGACGGTTGACATGTTTTCGTCGCCCGCGCCTCTAATGGTAGAAGGCTCGACATGCTCCATGCGATTACAAAGCAAAGTTGCGATTGTGGACTATCCACTGGAAGAGTTTCGGAAGATTTTGGATATCAACCTGAGTGGGCCTTTCCTGGTTTGCCAAGCGGCCGCGCGCCAGATGATTCAGCAGGGGCAAGGCGGGCGCCTGATCAACATCTCGTCTATTCATGAGGATCTGCCGATGCCCACGAATGCAGCATATTGCGTAAGTAAAGGGGGCCTTCGCATGCTCACCAGAACGATAGCCGTGGAATTAGCTAAAGACAAAATCACTGTGAATAATATCGGGCCTGGAGCGGTCTTCACGCTTTATTGACGGCGGGATGTTGCGGCAGTTCGGTAGTTACTAAGCCGTAGCGAGGAACAATGGCATCTAGCGAACGGTACGAAGTGATTATCGCCGGCACGGGGGCCGGTGGTGGAACGCTTGCGTATCACCTGGCCAACGCCGGTAAACGCGTGCTCATTCTGGAGCGCGGTCAATTCTTGCCGCAGGAAAAACCTAACTGGAATACCGCGGATGTGTTCCTCGACAACCGCTATCACACCAAAGATGTCTGGACCGACAAAGAAGGACACGACCTCCATCCCGGTACCGGCTATTGGGTAGGCGGCAACACAAAGGTATATGGCGCAGCTCTGTTCCGCCTCCGGGAAAAAGATTTTGGCGTGCTTCACCACCAGGGCGGCATTTCACCCGCATGGCCGGTGAAATATGACGTCTTTGAGCCGTACTACACACTGGCCGAAAAGCTATTTTGCGTGCACGGCAAGCAGGGGGTCGATCCGACGGAACCGCGGCGCAGCGGGGAATATCCATATCCGGCGATCTCGAATGAACCGCGTATGCAGGAAATTCAGAACGATCTCGAAACCATGGGATTGCGGCCGTTTCCCTGCCCTCTGGGCTTGCAATTGAACGAAGCGGATCGCGTGGAAAGCAAATGCATCCGCTGCGACACATGTGACGGATATCCATGCCTGGTGCATGCAAAATCGGATGCCGATATTAACTGCATCCGCCAGATCATGCACTTGCCGAACGTGACCCTCATCACGGGCGCGAAGGTGACGCGTCTGCTAACGAACGCTACTGGAACTTGCGTCGATGCCGTGGAAGCGGAGTTAGATGATTCGTCGAAGAAGGCCACATTTTCCGGCGACATCGTAGCCGTTTGTTGCGGGGCCATTAACTCGGCGGCGCTGCTGCTCTTGAGTGCCAACGAGAAACATCCCCATGGTTTGGCAAACAGTTCCGATATGGTAGGCCGCCACTTCATGTTTCACCAGGCGGATGCCATCCTGGCGATCGGCAGGGAACCGAACCGGTCTTCCTACATGAAAACGTTTTCGCTGAACGATTTCTACTTTGGTGACGAAGATTATCCCTATCCGATGGGAAACATCCAGCCGGTTGGGTCGTTCCACCACGAAATGATGAAGCCGGATGCCCCGCCACTCACACCGGCGTTTATTCTGGACCTGATGACCACACACGCGGTACCGTGGTGGCTGACAACGGAAGACCTGCCCGATCCGAACAACCGGGTACAGATCGTCAATGGGAGAATTCGGCTGGACTACACGCCCAACAACGTGGAGTCGTTCGAACGTTTGCGCGACAAGTGGATCGATATTTTGAAACAGGCCGGCCATGCCGATCACTGGTTTCATCTGCACTCGTATTTCAAGAAGCGGATTCCTCTGGAGGGAGTGGGCCATCAAAACGGAACCTGCCGTTTCGGCACGGATCCAAAACAGTCGGTTCTGGATGTGAACTGCCGCGCGCACGATCTCGACAACCTGTATGTCGTGGATGGCTCGTTCTTCGCGTCGAGCGGAGCCGTCAACCCCTCGTTAACGATCATTGCCAATGCGCTCCGCGTGGGCGACCATTTGCTTGAAAGACTGCATTGAACGAACCTGCAGAGGGATAGTGTTTTAGAATCAAGTAGGACTCACCCTCGGGGACGTAGCTCAGATGGATAGAGCGGTCGCCTCCTAAGCGACAGGTCGGCAGTTCGAATCTGCCCGTCCCTACCAGAATTTAAGAGAAGCCCGGCTCAATTGAAGCCCAGTTTCCTTTTGAGCGCGATGAAACGAGGCTCGGAGCGATAGGGCCGGTATACGCCTTGCGGATTCATGTACGCCAGCATGCCGTCCCGATCGGCGTAAGCTTTCTCCAGCCAAATGTACATCTGGGCCTTGTCGCCTAAAGCAGCGTACACGTTGGCGATCGCGGTCGACCGAACGAAGACTCCGCCCGGCGGCCTCTTCCACTTATGAACGAGCTCAAGCGCTTCCGTCTTTTTGCCTTGCAGCGCATAGCCAAGCGCGCGCATTAAATCGATTCTGCTTTCCGGCGCGAGTTCTTTGGCGAGATCGAGCTCGGAATTGAATGTCTCGAAGTCCCGGTCGTCGAGCGAAAGATTGGCGAGCTCGAGCCGCGCCTCAACAAATCCAGGATCGAGCTCCAGGGCCTTGCGGAGTTGCGCCGCCGATAGTGCCCGGTTGCCGACGAGATGATAAGCCAACCCCAGATAAGTATTCGTAATCGGTGAAAGGGGATCGAGATCGTGAGCGGTTTGCATTTCATGGACGGCTTCGTCCAGATGGCCGGTCGGCGCCAGGTAAGTAATTCCGTAGCCGAAGTGCGCGTCAGAATCTCCGGTATTGAGCTGCAAAGCGCGTTGGAACTCGCGCTCGGCGCCTGGCCAGTCAAACTCATATAGAGACTTCACGTAGCCGAGCGAGGTGTGCGCCGCGGCCAGCGTATCATCGAGGGCCAGAGCTTTAAGCGCCGCTTGCCGGGCCTTGGGCATGGCTTCGTTGGGCGGCAGCGCGCCAAAGAAACCCATCCAGGCGTAGGAATCGGCGAGTCCTGAGTAGGCGGCTGCGTAATTGGGGTCCTTCTGGATGGCTCGTTGGAAATATTCGATGGCCCGTTCGGCGCCTTCCGATCTCCAACGGCTCCAGTGATAGCGTCCTTGCAGATACAGATCGTAGGCTTCGACGTTGGCCGACGGAGGCCTCGGTTGCCTTCCTGCGTTGGCGAGCTTGAGCTGCAGGGTACTGACGATCGCGCGCGAGATTTCGTCTTGAACCGTGAACACGTCCTTGAGCTCGCGCTCATACGTCTCCGACCAAAGATGATAGCCATCGGCAACACTATTGAGCTGGGCGGTCACCCGCAGCCGGTTGCCGTCTTTTCGAACGCTGCCTTCGAGAACGGTGGCGACATTCAGTTTCTTGCCGATCTCGCGGATATCCTGCTGCTTACCCTTGAAAGCGAAGGAAGAAGTTCGCGCCACCACGCGGAAGCCATTCACTTTCGCGAGCGCGTCGATAATCTCCTCGGTCATGCCGTCGCAGAAATACTCCTGATCCCGGTCGGGACTCAGGTCGGCAAAAGGAAGCACGGCAATGGATGCCAGCTGCGGGCTGGATGCGCCGGCGGAACGGGTGCGTTTCGAAATCAAATAAACCGAGGCCGCCAGGATTGCGACCACCAAGACGGTGGCGGCCGCGGGTTTCCATTCGTGGCGGCGAGGCGGTTCGGCTATGACGGGCGGCGGGGCTTCCGGGGAAGGCTTCTCGCGATGGCGGAAGGCGGGGATATAACCGCCCTTCGGCAGATCGATCACGACCTGATCTTCACGGCCTTCCGATTCGTAATAATCCCGTAGCCGGGCGCGAAGCTTTACCGCTTCGGTGCGGACCACGGCATCCACACGCGGATCGTAGCTGGGCTTCCGTCCGAAGACGTCAATCCCCAGCAGCGATTCTTTCAGCTTGTCGGTCTGGCCGTTGAGGGTCTCTTCAACGGTGTAGCGCAGGAAACGGCTGATACGTTCGGCATTGGCAAAACCAGGGCTGGCCAGGATCTTTTCCAGGGCCGCCCGGATGGATTCAGCCGAGATCTCGGCGGCGGGCAGGCCACTGTTGTTGGCGTCCCGTTCACTAGATTCGGTTGCCGATCTCATTGATGGGCCTACATCCGCTTGCGATTAATACGGCTAAACGGTTCTGATTGTTCCTTCATTTTACCGCCGATTCAATCCGCTCGGGCGGCTAGAATGAAGCATGGCAAAACTCGCGCTCGTATACGGCATGCGCCTTCTTCCTGCAGATGAGATGGAAGGGGTGAAAGATGCGGAAATCTCGCTCAAAAATGGACACAAGGCGCAAGTGACGATGCACTTGATCGAGGGTGGGGAAGAAGAGATTCGCAAGCAACTGCTGCAGTCGCTGGATGCGTTTTTCGAGTTTTACCCGGAGCTATGAGGGATAGTCAAAGAAGGTTCACATGCCGAGGAGCTCGCGAATCTTGATATTGAGCTTTATCAAGCCGACGGGTTTGGTTTCATAAGCATTACAGCCGGCGAGAATGGCGCGGCGGACATCCTCTGCCGTGTTAAGCGCGGTGAGAGCGATAATGGGAATCGCCGCTGTCTTCAACTCACTTCGCAATTTGCGCATCGCTTCCAAGCCGCCCATCCTGGGCATGCAAACATCCATGAGAATCAGATCAGGCTTCTCGGTCCGAGCCGCCTCGACCGCCTCCGCGCCATTCCGCGCCTCGATCACGACGTAGCCAAGTTTGACCAGCCGGCGGCTCAGCATGTCACGACTCATGTCGTCATCTTCGGCCAATAGGATGATCTTCATTTGGCAGTCTCGTTTCCGATCAGCAGCCGATTCATGATCTCGATAAGGCGCCCAATTTCCACTGGTTTGGTGTCGAAGGCATCGCAGCCGGCCGAGAGCGCCTTCTCGCGGTCGGCCGGCATGGCGTGGGCCGTCAGAGCCACTACGGGGATGTGTCGCGTGCTCGAATCGGATTTGAGAATCCGGGTCGCGGTCCAACCGTCCATCCCGGGCAGGCTCAAGTCCATTAAGATCAGGTCGGGCCGTTGGTTACGCGCGGCCCCGATTCCTTCCATTCCATCGCAGGCGACCAGGACCTCATAACCACGGCGAGTCAGACGGCGGCATAGCATGTCGCGGTTCATTTGGTTGTCCTCAACGATCAACAGGCGGGTCATGAAGCAGTCTCGCGGGCGTGCCTGGGGATGTGGATCTTGAACGTAGAGCCGGACCCCACCGTGCTCTCGACTGAAATATCGCCACCCATCATCTGGCAGAGCTTGCGGCTCAGGACGAGCCCGAGCCCCGTTCCTCCATACTTGCGGGTGGTGGAGGGATCGGCCTGCGTGAACGAATGGAATAACTTTGCGAGCTGCTCGGGACTGATTCCGATGCCGGTATCGCGCACGCTTACCTAGAGGCCATCCTCGCTGGAGCGCGAAGCTTGAACCGTGATCACTCCGTTCTCGGTGAACTTACAAGCGTTGCCGATCAAATTCAGAAGACTCTGGCTCAGGCGCGTGGGGTCGGCGTAAATCTCGCCGACGTCGGCGGGGCAGGCAACCCGGATCTGGTTCCGATTCTTGTGCGCCAGCGGCGCCGCGGTTCGCATGACGTTCTGCAACAAGCCGGCGACGTCGAAGGTCTCCAGGCATAGGTCCATTTTTCCAGCTTCTACCTTGGAAATATCCAGGACGTCATTAATCAGAAACAGCAGAATCCTGCCGGCCTTTTCGATATTGGCAAGGTCGGGCTCCAGGCCGTCGATGCCGCGGTCCCGGCAGTCCTCCTGAAGCATTTCACTGTAACCGATGATCGCGTTCAGGGGCGTTCGCAGCTCATGACTCATGTTGGCGAGAAACACGCTTTTGGCCTGATTGGCCTGTTCGGCGTCTTCCTTGGCTTGAATAAGCTCACGCTCAAAGCGTTTGTGCTCGGTCATGTCCTGCGCCAGCCACACTTCGCCTTCGACACGGCCGGATTCGCCCAGCATGGCGGACGCAGAAAGCAGGACGGGGATCAGAGCGCCGTTCCTGGTACAGTAACGGGCTCCCAGGCCTCGGCAGGTTCCGGGCGGTGGGCCATCCAGAATGAGCTGGGCAGGCTTTCCGATCAGCTCCCGCTCGCCATAGCCAGAAGCGAGAGCGCGGCCTGATTGGCGGTGCGGATGGAACCCGTGTTATCCACCACCAGCAGCGACTCGCCCATGGAGCGAATGATATTGTCGACATAATCGCGCGATACGGTGGTGGCGGCAAGATCTTCCAGCATGCGATTGAAAGCCACGGCCAACTGGCCGACCTCATCCAGGCGGACGACGGGAGCTTTCCGCATAAGATTTTGAGCGCCCACTTCGGTAGTGAAAGCGGTGAGGCGCTTTAGAGGTTCGAGTAAACGCCGCAGGCGGAAATACTGGACTGAAAGGAGCGCGGCCACTGACAAGCCGGCGGCCACCAGACCCAGGCTCACAGTGCGTTCGAAGAGCGCGTCCTGTTTCTTCATCGAAAGGGCGATGTGCACCGTTCCGATCTTCGCCGGATGATTCTTACTACTTTCCCAATCCATCAAGCCCTGGCTGTTCGGCGGCGTGACGTCACGCTGGGTTTCAAAGCGCCGCTCGGAACCGCCATTTCGAGTCGCCTGGCGCTCTGCCCCAGCCAGGCGCTGGCCGGATGCATCGGTAAGGCTTACAGACAGGACGTCTTCGCCGGCCATGGCCTTGGTGGCGATGTTTTCGAGCTCCACGCGATCGCCTACCAGCATGGCGAACTCGCTTTGGCTGGCGACAAAATCGGCCAGCGAACGAGCGCGCAAGCGCAATTGAGTTTCAAAAGCAGCTCCGATAGCGATCAGGAACGCGATTGTCAGCACGGTGATAGAGACGCCGGCTAGAACCAGGCTGGAGGTGATGACACGGGTCAATAGGCTTTCCGGCCGTTGCGGTCTGGATCGCGCAGCAGTCATCGCAGGGTGACCACCTCCGCGCCACGGCGTGGCTCGTATTCAACGCCCAGCAACCGGATGACGCGCTGGTTGACGGCGACGACCACTTTGCGCGGACCTTCCTCGGCGGTGACGGCTTGGCCGCTGAGTTGTCGCTCGGCTAGCTGCGCGGTCTGGGCGCCGATGTCGCGGAAGTCGGGATAGACTCCCACCGCCGCACCGGCCCGCACGAAGCTCTGAGAGAACCCGACGATCAGGAGGTGGCTTTCGAGCGATGCCAGGATCAACGGCTTCACAGTGGTGCCGTTGTACAAGGTGCTGTCGGGCAGGCAAAGGACAAAGTCCACTTGTCCCTTCAAGGAATGGACCACCCGTAACAGCTCCTCCGGCTTGCTGCAGTCGGCCACCTGAATGGTGAAGCCCAGCTGACGCGCCCGCGCCAGCGCGGCGTTGTCGAGCTGGCCGGGCAGCGCGGGATTCCGAATGATAGCTACCCGAGTTTTTCGTGGAAACATGTTCTTTAGCTCAGCCAGAATATCCGCCAGTGGAATGTCGAGATGGATGGTGGCCGCAAGGCGCGGCCCGCGCGCCCGTTCGGAGCGCATGATCATGCTGGCGACTAGCGGCACATCCAGGTTGTGTGCCGTGACCGCGTCGAGGGCATCCCCCCCGATGGTGATAATCAAGCGGCTGGAGCCTTGGTGGAGCGAAGTGGCAAGCTGAGCCTGGGAGTTGGGGGATTGCAGGTCCACCAGCATCAGCGGCATGTTTCCGGCTGTGGCGCGCAGGCCCTCGACCGCCTCGGTGTAGGGCCCGGCCTCCGACGAGTAGACCACGGTCACCTGGACGGGCTGAGCGAAAACGGGGATGCACAGCAAGCAAAGCACGGCCGGCAGAGTCGTCTTTAACTGATGTCCAGCCGTTCCCATCCTTCTCCTTTCTCCTTATTCCCGCGTGTGCCAGATCAGCTTAACGAAGAAGCTGCGGCCGTCCTGCTGCATCTGGTCGATGGCCAGGTACACGGGATCGTCGTAATGCCAGTTCAATAGATTTCGAACACCGCAGCGGATGTCGAAGTTGGGGTGCAATCCCCGGGTTCCGAAAGTGAAGTCTTCGAGCAGGACCGGGCGCACCACCGCCACGGACATCGTCTCGCGCTGGCTCAGGTACTGAGTGCTGCTGCTCACAGTCAGCTTGTCCTTCCAGAACGTTCTAGCCAGCCGTAATTTACCGATCTCGTTGGGCGAGTTGGGAAGGACGGTGGTCTGGATTCCAATGTCGTTGGCCACGTCGTAGGCGAAGCTGGCCGCCGCTTCGAATCCATGCGCCAGTTTCCAGCTCAGCTCGGCCTCGATGCCGGTGGAGTGGTCTTCGTCGCCGTTTACGTACTGCTGGACGTTATTAGCCAGAGTGATGGCGCTGATCATGTGATCGATGCGGTATTGATAAACGTCGATCAGCAGGCTGAGACCAGGCCGCAGCTTGCGCTCCGCCGACACCTCGAAGGTATTGGCGGTTTCTCTTTGCAAAGCCGGATTGGCCATTTGCGAATATCCGCCATCGTCGTAGTAGCGCTCGAAGGTGCTGGGGTTGCGGTAAGGACGGCCGTAAATGAACTTATAGACCATCTTGGGCGACTGCTGGTAAACGAGCGACAGGCGCGGCGAAATGAAATGACCGAAGTTGGCGGAATCGTCGAAACGGAGCCCCAGGTATGCTTTCCAGCGTGGCGACAGGTTCCATTCCTGCTGCGCGAATAGGGCGTAAGAACGGTCCGGGTCGTTGATGTCGGTGAAAATGTTGTATACCGGAGCCGCCTGAATGCCCTCCTGAAGATTGCGCAGCTCGAAATCGAATTGTGTTCCGAGCGTGAGGTCGCCGACGTGAGGGATGGGAAAGCGATAGGTGAGTTCAGAGCCGATCCAATCGCCGCGATTCAAAGTGCGGATAGCATTCAAGCCACCATCGGAATTGGCATAATCGAAACGGTCGTCATAACGGTAATTGTCGTAATAGAACTGCCAGCGCAACTCGCGGTTGTCGCCCATGTCATGGGTATAAGTGGCCTCGACAAAATTCCGGCTGTCGCGAACCCGGCTTCCGGTATCGTCAAAGACGCTGTTGCTCCAGGCGATGGGTGGGATCTTTTTGCGGTTGTTGAAGTAGGCCGTAAAGCTCCAATCCTTCCAGACCAGATTGGCGAAGGTGTGGTAGCCCGTTTCCCCGTCCAAGCCGTTGGAGCGGCCGTAATTGGTCTGCGGGGAATCGAACTGCGGGAAATAAAGATCCTGCCCGAGGTTGTCGAAGAAGGAGCCGGAGAGCAACAGGTTCGCGCCCTGGCCCAAGTACTGCGAGGTCGACATGACGACCTTGTTTTCTCCGAAACTGCCGGTCTCGGTGCTGACCCGGAAACGGTCCATGTCCACCGGAGACTTGGTGACGATGTTGACGTTGGCCAGGATGCCGTTGCTGCCATACAGGGCCGAAGAGGGACCACGGATGAATTCGATGCGCTCCACCAGATCCATGTCGAGCCCGAAATCTTCACCGAAGAAGCCATTCGAATTGTAGATATTGTCGGTGAGCGGGTGCCCGTTCAACATGACCAGGAAGCGCGTGTTGTAATCGCCCGGGATCGAAAAACCGGCGACGCCTACATAGTGATAGATCCGGTCGTAGGTGACATACACCCCCCGCACGCTGGCCAGGGCCTCAGCCAGAGTCCGGTAACCGTATTTGCGGATGTCGCTGGCGGTAATAACGGTTACGCTGGCGGGCGCTTCCTCGAGCGACTGCGCGTGTAAAGCCGCCGCCTCCACTACCGGCAATTCCTCAAACAGCGATTTTTCCGGCGCCGGCGGTGGCGGGTCCGGCGTGGCCTGGAACGCATACACGGAGGCGCTGAGTGCGAATAACAGTCCCATACATCGGAAACGGTTCCCCATGAGCACCACCTAACTCGACAACGGTCGTAAATTCAGCGCACACACTTAACGCTGGACACGTTCTCAGTAGTCTCATCGACCGCGACGGGAAGAGTTTAGTTTAGAGAGCGGGAAGAGTCGGGTCAGTGGCCTTCAGCTTCAAGAAACCGTTCGACTTCGATGGCCGCCATGCAGCCGGCCCCGGAGGCGGTGATGGCCTGCCGGTAGGTGCGGTCCTGGACGTCGCCGGCGTGAAAGACCCCGGTTACGCTGGTGCGCGCGCCGCCCTTTGAGACGATGTAACCGTCCGGGTCGAGCTCGATTTGGCCGGCAAATGGCGCCGTATTGGGAATGTGCCCGATGGCGACAAAAAAGCCGTCCACGTCGCGCATCCAGGTTTCGCCGGTAGTTAGATTGCGCAGCTTTACGGCAGTCACGAGATGCCGGCTGGCATCGTAGATATCTTCGACGACGGTATTGGTGAGGAAGTTAATTTTGGGGTTGTTGCGGACGCGCTCCAGCATGATCTTGGACGACCGGAAAGCCTCGCGCCGGTGGACCAGCGTAACTTCCTGCCCGAAGCGAGTCAGAAAGTTGGCCTCTTCCATGGCGGAATCGCCGCCGCCCACTACCATGATCTTTTTGCCGCGGTAGAAAAATCCATCGCAAGTTGCGCAGGAGCTGACGCCGTGACCGATGAGCTTCTGCTCATTAGGCAGATTGAGCCAGCGCGCCGAGGCGCCGGAGGCAATGATCAAGGTGCGGGCCTCGTGCCATTCGCCGTCAACCAGAAGGCGAAAGGGAGACCGGCTGAGATCGGCCGCAGCCACGGTGCCGTGCAGATATTCGGCGCCGAAGTGTTCAGCCTGTTTCTTGATGTTCTCCACCAGTGACGGGCCGTCGATGCCTTCCGGAAATCCGGGGAAGTTCTCGACCAGGGTAGTGAGCGAGAGTTGGCCGCCGGGCTCATGACCGGCGATGACGAGCGGCTTCAGACTGGCTCTGGCAGCATAGATGGCCGCGGTATTTCCGGCGCAGCCCGAGCCGATGATGATGACGTTGCGCATGAAATTTCAATGCTATCAGACAAAGATGAGATGATAGAGGACCAACCTTGGACTCAGGCTAAGTAAACAGGCCGGAGCCCATAACTTGGTTGGCGATGAGCGCTCCGAGATAGGCCAGGAAGGTCATGTAGGCGAACTGGAGCGCCGGCCACTTCCAACCGCCGGTTTCTCGCCGCACCACCGCGATGGTGGACATACACTGCATGGCGAAGGCGAAGAAGATCAGCAGCGCCACCGCGCCGCCCGGAGTCAGGTCGCTCCGCAACCGCTGCTGCAGGCCCACCGAATGCTCGTCGGCATCCTCTACGCCGTAGATGGTTCCGAGCGTACCTACAATCACTTCGCGCGCGGCCAGGGAACTAATCAGGCCGATGCCGATCTTCCAGTTGAAGCCGAGGGGCCGAATAACCGGTTCCACGGTGTGTCCGATCATGCCGGCGAAGCTGTGTTCGATCTCAGGCGGCTTGCCATCGTGGAGCGGCAGATGCAGCAGAACCCAAAGCACCAGCGTGACCGCCAGGATCACGGTACCGGCGCGGCGCAGGAAGACTTTCGAGCGGTCCAGCAGTCTCAGCCCGAGCGATCGCAGGGTGGGCATACGATACGGCGGCATTTCGAGCATGAAGGGAGTGCGACCGCTCTTTAAGATCGACGACTTTAGAATGCGCGCAGTCAGCAGGGCGGCCAGGAAACCCAGCACGTACAGGCCGAGCATCGCGGCGGCTTGTGTTCCAAACAGCTTTCCCAGCAAAGGGCGCTCGGGGATAAAGGCGCCGATGATCAGCGTATAGGGCAGCAGACGCGCTGAGCAGGTCATCAAAGGAGCGATCAGGATGGTGGCCAGGCGATCGCGCTTGCTTTCGATAGTGCGCGTAGCCATGATGGCCGGAACCGCGCAGGCGTAAGCCGAAAGCAGGGGGATAAAGGATTTTCCCTGCAGCCCGAACTTCGCCATGGTGCGGTCGGCGATGAGGGCCGCGCGAGCGAGGTAGCCGGAATCTTCCAGAATCCCGATAAAGAGAAAAAGCAGCAAGATCTGGGGCAGGAATACAACCACCGAGCCGACTCCGTGTCCGACACCCTCGACCAGCATGGAGCGGAAGATCCCCGCGGGCAAAGCGTTTCCGAGCCATGCGCTGCCGTGCTCGATCAGGGCCTGTAGCCCGTCCATCAATGGCTTGGCGCCGCTGAAGATGGTTTGAAAGACGCCCGCGACGACTGCCAGGAAAATCAGCGGACCGGCGACAGGATGCAGGAAAATGGCATCCAGACGGCGCGTCCATAACGGCGGCGCGGGAGCTTGATAGGCCGCGCCGACACCAACTTGACGAGCCCATTGGCGGCAGCGCGGGATATCCTGCAGCACCGGCAATTCAACTTTGGGAGCGGCCAGCGAATTGGTGCCACCGGCCGTTCCCACGATGAACTGGAATACTTTTTCGACCCCGTCGCCTTTGGCGGCGCTGATGAGCGCGACCGGCGCGCCGAGCTGACTGGCGAGTTCCGCGGTGTCCACATTGCCGCCGCGGTGGGCCAGATCGTCGGCCATGTTCAGGATCACCAGCGTCGGCAACTTAAGACTAAGGATGGGAGCCGCCAGCACCAGATGACGGCCAAGATTGGTGCTATCGAGGATCAGCAGCACGGCGTCCGGTTTGGGCGCATTCTTCATTTCGCCCTTCAAGACATCGTGCGTGACCTGCTCGTCCTCCGAGCGCGGATTGAGGCTGTAAACGCCCGGCAGATCGATGAGAGTGATGTCGCGGTCGCTCGTGGTTCGGGCGCGGCCGACACGCTGCTCGACGGTGACGCCCGGGAAGTTCGCGACTTTCTGGCGCAGACCCGTAAGGCGGTTGAACAAAGTCGATTTCCCGGAGTTTGGCGGGCCGATGATGGCCACCACATGCGAACGCATTGCCTTTGCGAGAGCCGGCGGCGCCGCCGCGCCGGCACAACTTCCGCAACTATGGCAATCGCTCATGGCTTCAGAGCCTTGGTCGAGCCTTTAGCAGGCGCGCGCAAAATCAGGCGCGCCGCGGTTTCGCGGCGAAGCGCTATTTCCGATCCGTCCACTCGATAAACGCGCGGTTCTCCGCCCGGCGCGCTGCGGGCGGGAATGACGACATGGCCGGGCAGGAAACCGAGTTCCATCAACCGTCGCGCGACATCCTCGGGAAGGTCGAGGCGATCGATGATGCCGGATTCTCCAGGTTTCAGCTCCGCGAGTGTCCGGGCGGATGGTGGGGGGATCTTCGCACCTTCGAATTCCCTGTTGACACTCATTTGCATCATGGGATCAGTATCTGTGCCAGCGGTAGAGCACGTCAAGGTCCGACTCTCCTAGCCCTGGATGAGGGCTTACCCATAGTATAGCGGACCTTTTCGGTCGTAGATACCTTGGCCCTAAGAAAAATTTATAATCAACTATATTGACATTGTGGCGCTCATATTTTATACTTAGCTCAGAGATAGATAATACAAGGAGAAAATCAACATCATGCCTATTGTGAAATACGCGCCTTTCGCCGAGACCGAAGATTTTCCGGTCGGTCTGCGCCTGTTCCAGGATTCGATTAATCGTCTATTTAGCGACCAGACCACCGCCCGTCCCTGGGCGCCCGCGGTAGACATCTTAGAGACAGAGAACGAGTTAGTCCTCAAGGCTGATCTACCGGGGATCGATATGAAAGACATCGATATCCAGATGGAAAACGGAACCCTGACGCTCAAGGGTGAGCGCAAATTCGAGAAGGACGAGAAGAACAAGGGCTTCCATCGGATGGAGCGCAGTTACGGTTCGTTTGTGCGTTACTTCACAGTTCCAGAGACGGTGGATACGGAGCATGTGAAGGCCGAATACAACGCTGGCGTGTTGACCGTGACGCTTCCAAAGAAAGAGATCGCCAAGCCGAAAGCGATCAAAGTGCAAATCAGTAACAACTGAGTTTTACGGCGAATGGGGGCGGAGTGCCGAATTTCACCCGCCCCACGCGCCCTTTCCCGCACGCCGGGCATCCAAATAACCGGCGGTAATCGAAAGAGACCCACCCTATATGAACGGTCTGAAGACTGTCCTCCTGCTTGGAATCCTAAGTGGTTTGCTGCTGGCCGGCGGTGAGATGTTCGGCGGCAGAAATGGTTTATACATCGCGCTGATGCTTGCGGTGGCGATGAACTTCTTTGGGTACTTTTTCTCCGACAAGCTGGCGCTCTCGATGTATTCCGCCCAGCCGGTCACTCCCACCGAGAATCCTGAAGTCTACGCGCGCGTTTTTCCGATCGTGCAGAGCCTGACGCAGCGCATGGGTCTGCCGATGCCGAAGCTATGGCTTATCCCCGATGAATCGCCCAACGCGTTTGCAACCGGCCGCAACGCGGAGCATGCCTCGGTCGCCTTTACGGCCGGAGTTCTGCGATTGATGAACGACGCCGAGCTCGAAGGCGTGGTGGCGCATGAGCTGGGACACGTGAAGAATAGCGACATCCTGACCAGCTCGGTGGCGGCCACGCTGGCTGCTGCAATTACGTTTCTGGCGCGCATGGCTTTTTGGTTTGGAGGCCGGCGCAACGATGATGAAGAAGGTAGTCCGTGGGCCGGTTTGGTGATGCTGATTGTGGCGCCGATTGCGGCCATGCTGATTCAGATGGCTATTTCGCGCACCCGGGAATATGCCGCCGACGAGACATCAGCGCATGTGACTCACAATCCGGATGAGCTCATCTCGGCGCTGGGCAAGTTGGATACCTGGTCGAAGCGGATTCCCATGTCAGACGTTAACCCAGCCACCGCGCACCTGTTCATCATCAAACCGTTCTCCGGCGCGAGCCTGATGCGCATGTTTTCCACTCACCCTTCCACCGAAGATCGGATTGCGCGCCTGCAGGCGATGAGATGAAGACAGGAGACAGGAGACAGAAGGCAGGAGACAGGAGACAGGAGACAGGAGACAGGACGGTAGACTAAAGTTTGACCATCGTTCGCGTCAATCGAAAAGCTGCCGACCGTATTGCTTCCGGCCATCTTTGGATTTTCGCCAGCGATGTTGTCGATCGCGGCCAGGCTGCCGCAGGCGACGCGGTTCTGGTAGTCGATTCCAAAGGCGCGGCCATCGGTACCGCGCACTATAGCGACTCTTCGCAGATTTCGCTGCGAATACTTGCGGATCGCACTGAGACGATCGACCGGGGCTTTTATTTGCGCCGTGTGGCCGAGGCGGAAGCCTATCGCAAGCGCATGGTGACCCGATCGAACGCGTACCGGTTAGTGCACGGAGAGGGCGATCAACTGCCCGGCCTGGTGATCGACCGTTATGCCGATTACTTCACTCTGCAGACGCTCGATCAGGGCATGGATCGTGCCAAGGCCCTCATAGTGAGTTGCCTCGAAGAGCTTTTTGCGCCGAAAGGAATCGTGGAGCGTAACGACGTCGCTGTACGGAAGCGCGAATCGCTGCCGCTTACATCGGGAACTTTGGCCGGCGCGGCGCCTGAGGCTGTGATGGTGGAGATGAATGGCCTAAAGCTCTTCGCCGATCTGCTGCATGGCCAGAAAACCGGCATTTTCCTCGATCAGCGGGAGAACTACGTCGCAGCGGCGCGTTATGGGAGCGGCCGCGCTCTGGATTGTTTCACGTCCACCGGAGGCTTTGCGCTGCATTTGGCGGCGACGTGCGAATCGGTGGAGGGGGTCGACAGCTCCGAAGCAGCTTTGAAGATGGCCGAGCGAAATCGCACCGCCAACGGAATTGAAAATGTGAATTTCCGGGAAGCCGACATGTTCGATTCACTGGCGAGCTATGCCTCGGCGCACCGGCGGTTCGATACGGTTGTCTTGGATCCTCCGGCTTTCGCGAAATCCAAAGGCAGCCTGGACGCAGCGTTGCGCGGATACAAGGAGATCAACCGGCGGGCTCTGCAACTGCTAGGCGGGGGAGGAGTACTGGTGACGTGCTCCTGCTCGCAACACGTCAGCGAGGCGATGCTGCTGGAGCTGGTTGCCGAGGCCTCGCTCGATACACAGCGCAAGCTGAGGGTTTTGGAGCGCCGGACGCAAAGCCAGGATCATCCTATCCTGCTGACGGTTCCAGAGACGCTGTATTTGAAGTGTCTTATTTTAGAAGTACTGTAGGCGTGGCTGGGTCACCAGTAAACAAAGGATTCTTCTTCGCACACCAGCACAATGGGGGGCCCGCCGGTAGAAATCTTGGCGGCGTGAGCCAGCACTTCTTTACCGCCATCAGATTCCGCGCACTTGGTCAGCTCGTCCATGGTTGAGAAATGCACTTCGGCAATGCGGTAGGCCAGGACTTTCCCTTGCGGAGAGCTCACTATTTTGGTTGCCACCAGCCGTGTCATTCCCTTCAACTTCGATTCGGCGAGCGGAAGATGCTCTTCTTTATAGGTCTTCTCGAACGCTTCCTCGTCTTGAGGCCGCGGATAAATGACTACGATCTTCACGCCGTGGGTTCCCATGCAAGCTGAGTCCCCCACATCTTAGCATCCTGGGTTCTCGCCTGTATCCGTTTATAATGGCAGCATTGCTCCGATGTCTGTCCGGAGAAAACTGACTGGGCGGAATGCCCGGAATAATTGTCACAAGGAGAAGTAACATGAGACCTACTACTCGTAGCATTATCGAATTTGCCTTGGCCAGCATCATTTTGGCGTTATGCTCCACGGGAGCATGGGCCGCGGACGCCGCCGCCGGAAAAGCCGTGTACGCCGCTAAATGTAGATCCTGCCACGGCGCGAATGGCGAGGGCAACCCATCCATGGCGAAAGCGTTGAAGGTCGAGCTCAAGCCCCTCAGCGATACCTCGGCCGATGTAAAGAAGGTAATCACGGACGGCCAGGGTAAGATGAAACCGATGCCCAGCGTAGCCGGCGCGGATCTCGATAACGTCGTCGCGTACGTTCAGAGCATGAAGAAGTAATCCTGTTTTTTTGACATTCTTCGGCGCGGCTTCAGGCGGATGGGCTACAATGTTCCGTCAGGCGCCGCGCCGCGCTTCACCACGGTCACGCCGCCGTTTTTGCTGACCTCGACGGGTACACACGGTCTCACTCATGTCCACATCCGCTCTGTCTCAGACGTCCGCGAACATTGACCAGCTTTGCATCAATACTATTCGCACTCTAGCAATGGATGCCGTACAAAAGGCGAACTCCGGGCATCCGGGGACGCCCATGGCGATGGCGCCGGTAGCATACTGCCTGTGGCAGCAATTCTTGCGATTCGATCCGGAGGATCCGATCTGGCCGAATCGTGACCGCTTCGTGCTGTCGATGGGCCACGCATCGATGCTGCTCTATTCCATGCTTCACCTCAGCCAGGTGAAGGCCGTCAATCCGGAATACGAAGCGCTGGGAAAAGTGAGCGTTACGCTGCAGGACATTCAAAACTTCCGGCAACTGGACAGCAAGTGTCCGGGACACCCGGAGTATCGCTGGACTTCTGGAATTGAAACCACCACCGGACCCCTGGGACAAGGCGTGGCCACCAGCGTCGGAATGGCGATGGCGCGTAAATGGATGGCGCAATACTTCAATCGGCCGGGATTCGAAATGATCGACTTCGATATCTACGCGCTGGCTGGAGACGGCTGCATGATGGAAGGCGTGAGCGGCGAGGCGGCTTCGCTGGCAGGCCACCTGAAGCTATCCAATCTCTGCTGGATTTACGATAACAACCACATCACGATCGAGGGCAATACGGCGCTAGCTTTCACCGAGGATGTGGCCACGCGATTTAGCGGCTACGGCTGGAATGTGATGCGGGTGGGCGACGCCAACGATCAGGAGATGCTGGCGGCGGCGTTTCGCGCGTTCAAGAATACCACCGACCGGCCTACGCTGATCATCGTCGACAGCCATATCGCCTATGGCGCGCCTAATAAGCAGGACACCAGCGCGGCACATGGCGAGCCGCTGGGCGAAGAAGAGATCCGGCTCACCAAGCGGGCTTATGGATGGCCCGAAGACGCCAAGTTTTTGGTGCCGGACGGCGTGTACGCGAGATTCCAGGAGTTGATGGGCGCGCGCGGGCATGGAATGCGCGAGGCGTGGATGGCGAAGTTCGCCGACTACAGCCGCGCATATCCGGCCTTGGGCGATCACCTGTACAAGATGCAGAAGCGGCAGCTCCCCGACGGCTGGGACGCGGAGATCCCTACGTTTCCGGCGGATCCCAAAGGGATGGCGGGCCGGGATGCGTCCGGTAAAGTGGAAAACGCCTTGGCCAAGCGCATCCCCTGGATGATTGGAGGCGCGGCCGATCTGGCGCCTTCCACCAAGACGCGGCTCACATTTGACGGCGCCGGCGATTTCGAGGCAGCCAGCTACAACGGCCGGAATCTTCACTTCGGAATTCGAGAGCACGCCATGGGCTCCATTTTGAACGGGCTGTCGCTTTCGAAGCTACGGCCTTTCGGCTCCGGATTCCTGATCTTCAGCGACTATATGCGCGCGCCGATCCGGCTGAGCGCGATCATGGAACTGCCGGTCATTTATATCTTCACGCACGATTCCATCGGAGTCGGTGAAGATGGCCCCACGCATCAGCCGGTGGAGCAGCTGCTTTCGCTGCGCGCGATCCCGGGTTTAATCATATTGCGGCCGGGTGATGCCAACGAGGTGGCCGAAGCCTGGCGGTTGATCGTGCAGTTCCGTCACGAGCCGGTGTGCCTGATTTTGTCGCGGCAAAATATGCCTACTCTGGATCGAAACCGGTACGGGCAGGCTTCGGGCTTGGCCAAGGGCGCCTATATCCTCGCGACTGCGGCGGGCGACAAACTGGATGTGATTCTCATCGGCACCGGGAGCGAGGTATCTCTGTGCGTGGACACATACGAGAAGTTGACGCAGGCAGGAGTAAAGGCGCGCGTGGTCAGCATGCCCTCCTGGGAGCTGTTCGAACACCAATCGCAGGATTATAAAGACAGCGTTCTCCCGCTCGGCGTGAAGGCACGCGTATCGGTGGAGCAAGCCTCCACGCTCGGCTGGGACCGGTATGCCAGCCGCACCATCGGCATGCACACCTTTGGCGCATCCGCGCCCCTCAAGGAATTGCAGAAAAAGTTCGGATTCACGCCGGATGCCGTAATGGCCGCCGCTTTAGAAGAAATTGCGAAAGCAAAGTAGCGTATATGCGAACCGCCATTGGCTCGGATCATGCCGGCTTCGAAATGAAAAGCACGCTGGCGAAGCATCTGCGCGACCTGGGTCATCAAGTCGTCGACGTGGGCACCAATAGCGCGGACCCGGTGGATTATCCGGACTTCGCCGAAGCTGTGGGAAAGGCCGTCTTAGATGGTCGCGCGGATCGCGGCGTGCTGATCTGCGGGAGTGGGGTTGGCGCTTCGGTGGCAGCCAACAAGATACGCGGGATTCGCGCGGGTCTATGCCACGACACTTACTCCGCGCACCAGGGAGTGGAACACGACGATATGAACATTCTGGTGCTGGGCGCGCGCGTGATTGGGGTTGCGATGGCACAGGAACTTGTGTCGGCGTATATCGCGGCCAGGTTCACCAACGAAGAGCGGCACGTGCGCCGCTTAAATAAAGTGAAGGCGATCGAGGCGCGGTTCGAGGCATAAGAGACGGCGGAGAAATACGATGAGTACGCAGACGACACCCACCACCACGACGAAAACCATGAATCCGCTGCGCGAGCTCGCCAAATATGGCCAGTCCGTCTGGTTGGATTATATCCGGCGGAATCTTATCACCAGTGGCGAATTGAAGCGCTTGATTGACGAAGACGGATTGGGCGGAGTGACCTCCAACCCGGCCATTTTCGAAAAGGCGATCACCGGCAGCACCGACTACGCGGATGCGCTTGTGGAGCTGCAGAAGCGCAAGGATCTGGACGCCATGGCCATCTACGAGATTCTGGCGATCAAAGACATCCAGGATGCGGCGGACGCGCTACGCGTAGTCTATGACCGCACCAGGAAGCGCGACGGTTACGTGAGCCTGGAGGTTTCTCCTTTTCTGGCGCGCGATACCGAAGGCACCATCAAAGATGCCCGAAGGCTTTGGAAGGCGGTCAATCGGCCCAACCTATTGGTGAAGATCCCGGCCACTACCGAAGGAATTCCGGCTATCCAGCAATGCATCAGCGAAGGCATCAACATTAACGTCACGCTGCTGTTCGCGCAGGAAATGTATGAGAAAGTGGCGCGGGCCTACATCGCCGGGGTGAAGAAGTATGTCGCCGGCGGCGGCGATCCCAGCCATGTCGCCAGCGTGGCCAGTTTCTTCATCAGCCGCATCGACAGCATGGTGGATGCAGTCGTCAAGGCCCGGCTAAAATCCACATCCGATCCCAAAGAGCAGGCGCTGCTGCGCAGTTTGCTGGGCAAGGTGGCGATCGCCAATGGAAAGCTTACCTATCAGCGCTACAAGGAGATTTTTGCCGAGGCCGAATGGAGTGAATTGGCCAAAAAGGGCGCCCAGACACAGCGCGTCCTATGGGCCAGCACCAGCACCAAGGATCCCAGTTACCCGGATGTGCTGTACATCGAAGAGCTGATCGGGCCCGAGACTGTAAACACCATCCCGCCGCAGACGCTGGAAGCATTTCGCGATCACGGAAAGCCCAAGGCGAGCCTGGAAGCCGACATCGACGCCGCGCACGACACCATGGACACGCTGGAAAAGGTCGGCATCTCGATGAAAAAAGTCACTGACGACCTTGTAACGCAGGCGGTAAAACTTTTCGCCGAGCCATTCGACAAACTGTTGAACACCGTAGACGCCAAGTGCAAGTTTGCATCGCAGGCCGAAGTGGATGCGCAGACCTACAGCTTGCCGGACCCGATCAATCAACAGCTCACCGAAGCTATCGACGATTGGAAAATGGCCGGTAAGGTACGCCGCTTGTGGGCGCGCGACGCGTCGCTGTGGACCGGTACTGACGAAAGCAACTGGATGGGCTGGCTGGGCATCACCGAAGACCAGCTGGCGCACAAGCAGCATCTGGAGGACATCGCCAAAGACGTGAAGTCGGGCGGATTCAAGCATTGCCTGCTGCTTGGAATGGGCGGTTCCAGCCTGTGTCCGGAAGTTTTCAAGATGACTTTCGGTAAGATCGACGGGCATCCGGAATTGTTTGTGTTGGATTCCACCGATCCGGCGCAAGTAAAGGCGTTTGAAGAAAAAGTCGACATCGCGAACACGATTTTCATCGTCTCCAGCAAGTCCGGTTCGACGCTGGAGCCGAATATCTTCAAGCAATATTTCTTCGAGCGTGTGAAGCAGCTGGTGGGCGCCGAAAAAGCCGGCAGCCGGTTCATCGCCATCACCGATCCTGGATCGAAGTTCGAACAAGTTGCGCACGCCGACGCATTCCGGCACATATTCCACGGCGTGCCGAGCATCGGCGGGCGCTATTCGGCGCTTTCGGATTTCGGCATGGTGCCGGCGGCGGTAATGGGCATCGACGCGCCCAAGTTTTTGGATCGCGCGGACGTGATGGCCATCGCCTGTTCATCCTGCCTGCCGGTGGAGAAAAACCCGGGCGCAGTGCTGGGGCTGATTTTGGGCATAGCCGCGAAGAACAAACGCGACAAGGTAACGCTGATCACGTCGCCGGGCATTTCGGATTTCGGCGCTTGGCTGGAGCAATTGCTCGCCGAATCGACTGGCAAAGACGGCAAGGGGCTGATCCCGGTGGACCGCGAGGCGCTGGGCGCGCCGGAGGTGTACGGCAACGATCGCGTGTTTGCCTACATCCGGCTGGAGAAAGGCGCCGACGCGGCGCAGGACAATGCCGTCGACGCCATCGCCAAAGCCGGCCATCCGGTGGTTCGGATCGCGCTCGCCGATACATACGATCTGGGACAGGAAATGTTCCGCTGGGAGATCGCAACCGCGGTCGCTGGATCGGTGATCGGCATCAATCCATTCAATCAGCCGGACGTGGAAGCCAGCAAAATCGCCACGCGCAAGCTGACCGAAGAATATGAGAAGACCGGATCGCTGCCGCCCGAGTCGCCCATCCTGTCCGATAACGGCATCCAGTTGTTCACCGATGAAAAGAACGCCGCCGCGCTCGCTTCCGCGGCGGGAGGGGACCAATCGCTGGTGGGATATCTGCGCGCGCACCTGAAGCGGCTGGGCGCGGGCGATTATTTTGCGTTGCTCGCATACGTACAGATGAACCAGCAGCATGAGAACACGCTCGGGAGCATGCGAATCGCGATTCGAGACAAGAAGCGCGTGGCCACCTGTCTGGGGTTCGGGCCGCGCTTCCTGCATTCCACCGGTCAGGCTTACAAAGGCGGCCCCAATTCCGGCGTGTTCCTGCAAGTGACCTGTGACGACGCCCAGGACCTGCCGGTCCCCGGGCAGAAATTCACGTTCGGCGCCGTCAAGGCAGCGCAAGCTCGCGGTGATTTTCAGGTTCTAGCGGAACGCAGCCGCCGCGCGCTGCGAGTGCATCTCAAGGACGTGGACCAGGGCCTGGCGGCGCTAGAATCCGCGATCAAATTGGCGTTATCGTAAATGAATGCGTGCCGGAGCCAGCTTTCACGACCCTGGCGTCGACCAAGTGGGTGTGGACCTATGAGTAGCGAAGAGGAGCAAACCTGATGCAGCTTGGAATGATCGGTCTGGGACGAATGGGAGGGAATATGGTGCGCCGTCTTATGCGCGGCGGCCATCAGTGCGTGGTGTTCGACCTGAACCCGGACAACGTGAAAGAGCTGACCGGCGAAGGGGCCACGGGCGCTGGTTCCACGGAGGAGTTTGTCAAGAAGTTGACCAAGCCGCGCGCTGCCTGGGTGATGGTGCCGGCGGGCGCCGCCACTGAAACCACGGTGATGAAACTGGCCGGCTCGATGGAGCCGGGCGACACGATTATCGACGGCGGCAATTCGTACTTCAAGGACGACATCCGCCGGGCCAAAATGCTCAAGGATCAGGGGCTGCATTATCTGGATGTCGGCACCAGCGGCGGAGTATGGGGGATTGAGCGCGGCTATTGCATGATGATCGGCGGATCGAAAGAATCGGCTACGCGCCTGGATCCGATCTTCAAGACGCTGGCTCCCGGAGTGGGCGAAGTACCTCCGACTTCAGGACGCGAAGCCAAGAAGAGCACGGCCGAGAACGGATATTTATATTGCGGACCATCCGGGGCGGGCCACTTCGTGAAGATGGTCCACAATGGCATCGAATACGGCTTGATGCAAGCGTACGCGGAAGGCTTCGACATCATGCGCAACGCAACCTCCAAGGATTTGCCGGAAGAGCAGCGTTACGGTTTCGATCTGGGCGACATCGCCGAGCTGTGGCGGCGCGGAAGCGTAGTGGGTTCGTGGCTGCTGGACCTGACGGCGATGGCGCTGACGGAAGATCCGAATCTCACGCGCTTCACCGGAACAGTGCAGGATTCGGGCGAGGGCCGCTGGACCATCATGGCGGCGATCGAAGAGGCGGTTCCCTGCGATGTGCTCTCGGCATCGTTATTCACGCGCTTCCGCTCCCGCCAGGAGCACACCTTCGCGGAAAAAATGTTGTCGGGAATGCGCAACAAGTTCGGGGGACATGTGGAACGTGCCAGCGGCGGTTAGGCCCAGGAATCCAGAAAGGCGAAAAATGCAGATCGCAGACGATATTGCCGCAACCAGTAACAACACCGGTCCGGGACGCCCCGGCGATCCATGCATCATGGTGATCTTTGGCGCATCCGGCGATTTGACCAAGCGCAAATTGATCCCGGCTCTCTACAATCTTGCGAAGGATAACCTGCTGTCCAAGGAATTCGCGCTGGTAGGGTTCGCGCGCAACGAGCTTACCAGCGAGCAGTTCCGCGACATGATCGGCAAGGAGATCGGCGAATACGCCACCACCAAGGTAGATGCGGATCTATGGCACTGGCTCGCTCGCCGCATTTACTATCTTTCCGGCGACTTCGATGATCCGCCCGCCTACGAAAGGCTGCGCGACCTTTTGGCTCAAATCGATAAAGAGCATGGCACGCGGGGGAACTATTTTTATTACCTGGCCACCTCCCCGAACTTCTTCGCGCCCATCGTGAAACAGCTGGGTGAAGCCAAACTGGTCGCCGAGGAAACCGGATGGAGGCGGGTGATCATCGAGAAACCGTTCGGCCGCAATTATGATTCGGCCGTGGCGCTGAATAAAGAGATCCGGCAGGTTCTCAACGAAAAGCAGATCTACCGTATCGATCACTACCTGGGCAAAGAAACGGTTCAAAACATATTGGTGTTCCGTTTTGCCAACGGCATCTTCGAGCCTATCTGGAACCGCCGGTATATCGACCATGTTCAGATCACGGTAGCGGAAACAGTGGGCGTGGAGCAGCGGGGAGGATATTACGACAAAGCGGGCACCTTGCGCGACATGGTGCCGAATCACATCTTTCAGCTCATCTCGCTGACGGCCATGGAGCCGCCCATCTCCTTCGACGCCGACGTGGTGCGCGATGAGCAGGCCAAGATTCTCAAAGCTATTCCGCCGCCCACCGACGAAGAGGTGCTGGTGCGCACCGTCCGCGGCCAGTACGGCGAGGGTGTGCAGGACGGCGTGAAGGTGTCGGCGTATCGCTCCGAGCCAATGGTTCCGCAGGATTCCCGGACAGAGACGTTCGTCGCCATGAAGCTCTTCATCGACAACTGGCGCTGGGCGGACGTGCCTTTCTATCTGCGGACCGGCAAGCGCTTGCCCAAGCGCACGACACAGATCGCGATTCAATTCAAACGCGCGCCCTTCGTGCTTTTCCGCAAGACCGCAGTGGATCGGCTGGAGCCGAATCGCCTGGTGCTGCATCTGCAGCCCGATGAAGGCATCTCGCTCAGCTTCAGCGCCAAGGTTCCAGGCCCGGTGGTTCAGATCGGCGACGTAAACATGAATTTCAACTACACCGATTACTTCAACGCTACGCCGCAGACCGGGTACGAGCGGCTGCTATACGATTGCATGCTGGGGGACGCGACGCTGTTCCAGCGATCCGACATGGTGGAGACTGCATGGCACGTGGTCGCGCCAATTCTCGACGTTTGGGAGGCCCTCCCACCGCGCAGGTTCCCAAACTATGCAGCGGGAACGTGGGGACCGCCCGAGGCGGATGAGCTGCTGGCGAAAGATCACCGGCACTGGAGCGCGGACGAATGATTCTAGCCGGTGATATCGGCGGAACGAATACCCGGCTGGCCTTTTTCGAAGGAACTCCCGACCATCTCGACGCGGTGGCGATCGAAGTGTTTCCGAGCCAGGAACACAAAGGCCTTGCGGAGATCGCGCGGATATTTCTCGACAAACACCATCAAACCGCGCGGGCCGCTGTCTTTGGAATCGCGGGCGCGGTGATCGACAATAGGGTTGAGGCCACCAATCTGCCGTGGGTTGTCGACGCGCGGAGTCTGGCGAGCGAACTGAGAATCGAGCGTGTATCGCTAATCAACGATCTGCTCGCCAATGCTCATGGCATCGCATTGTTAAATGAATCGGACTTCGTGGCGCTCAATCCAGGTTCGCCTAACTCCACCGGGAATCGCGCGCTCATCTCGGCGGGAACGGGATTGGGCGAAGCCGGGTTGTTGGCCGTTGCGAATGGATACGAACCGTTTCCCTCCGAGGGCGGCCATGCGGATTTCGCGCCGCGCAACGACCTGGAAATCGAAATGCTTCGTTACATGATGGACCGTTTTGAGCACGTCAGTTACGAGCGCGTGCTTTCGGGCCCGGGCCTGCATAACATTTTTCAGTTTCTCCGCGACACCGGCCGCGGCGACGAGCCGGGCTGGTTGGCCAAGCAGATCGCCGAAGGTGATCCATCCGCGGCCATTGCGACCTCGGCGCTAGAGGGAACATCCGACATTTGTGTTCAAGCGCTGGATATTTTCGTCTCGGTCTACGGCGCCGAAGCCGGCAACCTGGCGCTTAAGGTTGTGGCGACAGGCGGCATGTTCGTAGGCGGAGGAATCGCCCCCAAGATCCTTCGCAAGCTGAGCAGCTCGACATTCACCAAGGCGTTCAATGCGAAAGGCCGCATGATCCGCCTGCTTCAGGACATTCCGGTGCGTGTGATCACCAACGACAAAACGGCGCTGCTCGGCGCCGGAAGAGTTGGAGCCCTCGCGCTGGCGGGAAAGCATTAGCCGGTTAGTACCGGAGGATCGGCCGATGGCTTGGCGCGCAGACCCGACCACTGTTCGCAAACGATGATTGAGTTGGCTGGATTGCGCGGCGAATATTTCAACGACGCCGGGCCGATCAGCCTTTCGAGATCGCTGGGCACACGCGAGCGTAATTGCGCGATGTCTTGCGACGCGGTGTACATAACGCCGCCCACCGAATAAGAATAGAAAATCGTATCGTCCTGTACCTCCGTGATGGTCGCGTCGCCCAGACGGCCATGCAGGTTGACGCTCAGCCGGCGGCGCATCTCTTTGTCTTTCGGCTTGCGCCGGATTCGAAACAAGAGCAAAAGTCCGAGCGCCATCAACGCCGCCGCGACCACCACCAGCACTACAACCGATGTTGATCCCTGCAGACTCTGGGGCACGTTTGCTAGCGGCTCAATAGAATTCGTTGTTCCCTGAGCGGATCATTGAATAGCATATCCAAAACTTGGAACGGCATCGCGCCGATGTGCGCGCCCGCTTTCATGATCTCCAGGAAAAACTTCATGAGCTATCCTTCGGCGGCGGCGGTATTTTCGAGAACACCGACGCCTTCAATTTCTATGCGGATGTTGGATCCGGGTTGGAGTGGCCCGACACCGGACGGAGTGCCTGTGGCGATGAGGTCACCCGGCTCCAGCGTCATAAACGCAGTTACGAACTCGATTATAACATTGAGGTCGAAGAGCATATCAGTGATCGGAGCGTCCTGCTTCTTCTCCCCGTCGAGAAATGTCCGCACGCGCAGCGAGTTGAGATCCACCTCTTCGCGCGGAACCATGCAAGGGCCCACCGCGCAGAAGGTATCGAAGCCTTTCCCACGTGTCCATTGAGAATCATTCCGCTGGAAATCGCGCGCCGAAACATCGTTGACGCAGGTGTAGCCGAGGATGTAGCCAGGCGCATCGGAACGGTTCACATGCCGCGCGCGTTTGCCGATGACGACGCCCAATTCCCCTTCGTAGTCGACGCGTTCGGATGCTTTCGGAAGGACGATGACGTCGCCCGAGGCAATCAAAGATGACGGCGGCTTCAGGAAAATCAGCGGCTCGGTAGGCACCGGGCTATTGAACTCCTTGGCATGTTCGACATAGTTGCGGCCCACGCATACGATTTTGGATGGCGCGCAGGGCGGAAGCAGCCGCGCTCCCGCGGATAACTTCGATAGATCGCCGTGTCGCACGTCCGGATCGGAATCGGTGGCGGTGGGGAGAGTTTTTGGATTAAGAGTATAACGAATTGTTTTCATGGCGCGATAATTTCGACGGATTGCGACGGCTCGCTGACGTTTCCAATCTGATCGGCGGCCGTAATCCTATATTTATAATGCTTTCCAGTTTCGATCTTATGATCCGAGTAGACGGGGCCTTCCAGGCCTTCCGCAATTTTGACGAATGGTCCATCCTCTTCGGAGCGGTAAACCTGATAGTCTTTGAAATCGGATTCGGTGTTCCGTTGCCAGGCGAGTTCAATGGCGCCGATGCCTATCGATGCGGTGAGGCCGGAAGGAACAGCCGGTGGAAAGGTATCTTTCGGGGTAAGGGCGGCAGGTCCAGCCGCATCGCTTTCGGCCTTTTCGCGTATCCCCTGGACGAAATATTCGTAGGGCTTTCCGAACTCGGCTGAAGCATCCACATATTCGGGCTTGTCGACCGTCGCCAGCAGTGCGGGCTCTTTCTCTTGATCGGTCTTTCGAAAGATGTGGAAGCTGCTTTGGTTGGGCGCTTTCCATGTAAGACGCACACCTTCGGCGGATGCCTGGGCCTGGAAATCAGACGGCTTCTCGAGAGGCGTTTCAACATTTATCGTGTAAATATTCGACCACTCGGACATGCGCCCCCGTTTGTTTCCAACTCGCACCGCGGCCACGATTTTCTTTCCGACGAACTCCTGCGCGGTGATTTCTTCATGGATCGGCCCCGGTTGGGACGGCGCCGGTACGTCGATGCGTTTCGCGCTGGCGGCCCATTTCTCGCGGTCGAATCCGCCGGCTGGATTCACACCTACGCGCAAATCCACGCTGCCGATGCCGCGGAGCGCGGGTCCATCGGTAGTCAACGAGGGAATGGAGAAATAGATCGCGATCTTGTCGCCCCGCTCCACCGCAACCAAATCCGTGATTTTGGCCGGGATGTTCAGCGCGGGATACATGGGCTCTCCGATCGACCCGCATCCGGCCACGAGCACACAACCGGCCGCACAAAGGAGTGTAGCGAGTGCGCGCATCGGCTAGAGGATGTAACGGCTCAAGTCTTGATCCTTTACGATTTCGGCCAACTGCTTGCGCACGTAAATAGCGTCGATCTTCACGTTCTTTTTCTTGAGGTCCGGTCCGGCGAACGAGATTTCCTCGAGCAGTTTTTCCATGATGGTGTGAAGGCGCCGGGCGCCGATATTTTCGGACATTTCGTTGACGCGCGCCGCGAAGCGGGAAATCTCTTCGACGGCGTCATCGGTGAAGGTGAGCTTGATGCCTTCGGTATCGAGCAGCGCGGTGTATTGTTTGACCAGCGCGTTTTTTGGCTCTCGCAGAATACGAATAAAGTCGGCTTCCGAGAGTGACTTCAGCTCCACGCGAATAGGAAAGCGGCCCTGCAGCTCGGGAATGAGATCGGATGGCTTGGAAACGTGAAACGCACCCGCGGCCATGAAAAGAATATGATCGGTGCGCACGAAACCGTGACGCGTATTTACGGTCGTGCCTTCGACGATCGGCAGAATATCACGTTGCACGCCTTCGCGGCTGACGTCCGGGCCGTGTCCGGACTCGCGGCCGGCGATCTTGTCGATTTCATCCAGGAAGATGATGCCGTTGCGTTCCACCCGCTCCAGCGCCACGCGCGTGACCTGATCCATATCGATCAGCTTTTGCTCTTCTTCCTGCACCAGATATTCGGCGGCCTCGGCCACGCGCATTTTTCGTTTGCGGACGCGCTGGCCGAACAGACCCGGCAGGACATCCTTCAGGTTGACGTCCATCTCCTCCAGTCCGGCGCTGGTGCTGATTTCGAACGTCGGCCCACGCTCGCGGACGTCGATCTCCACCAGCCGGTCGTCCAGCTTACCGGCCCGCAGTTTTTCTCGCAGTTTTTCGCGGGTGCGCTCGGCGCTCTCGGAAGTCTCGGGCTGCGGCGGCATCAGCAGATCCAGCAGCCGCTCCTCGGCGTTCTTCTCGGCGCGATCTGCCACCTCTTCCAGCCGCTCTTCGCGCACCATGTCGATCGCGATGTCCACCAGATCGCGGATCATGGCTTCGACATCGCGCCCAACGTATCCTACTTCAGTGAACTTGCTGGCTTCCACCTTCAAAAACGGCGAGTTGGCGAGTTTCGCGAGACGCCGCGCGATCTCCGTCTTGCCCACGCCGGTGGGACCGATCATGAGAATATTCTTGGGCATCACTTCGTCGGCCAGGTCGGGCTCCAGCTTCTGGCGGCGAATGCGGTTGCGTAGCGCGATGGCCACCGCGCGCTTGGCGTCGGCTTGCCCAATCACGTATTTATCGAGCTCCTGAACGATCTCGCGCGGCGTCAGCTCGTCGAGCATCGGCGTTTCATCCAGAGCTTGGCCGGGCAGGTAAATCACCATTACCCGAGCTCCTCATAGGCGATGGTTTCGTTGGTGTATATGCAGATCTGGCCTGCGATCTTCATTGCTCTTTCCGCAATTTCTTTCGCTCCCAGTTTAGTATTTTCAATGAGCGCCGTGGCCGCGGCTTTGGCAAAGGGACCACCCGAGCCGATGGCGGCAACGTCGTTATCGGGTTCGATCACGTCGCCAGTTCCGCTGACGATGTAAGTGTTGGATGGGTCGGCCACTAATAGCAGCGCCTCAAGATGCCGGAGCACCCGGTCGGTGCGCCACTCTTTGGCGAGCTCAACCACGGCGCGCGGCAGATTGCCGTTAAACTGCTCGAGCTTCGATTCGAATCGTGCGAACAGCGCGAATGCATCGGCGGTGGACCCGGCGAAGCCCGCCAGGATCTTGTCGTTATAGAGGCGGCGCAACTTTCTTGCGGACGACTTCAAAACTTCCTGGCCGAGCGTCACTTGCCCATCTCCCGCCATGACGACTTTCTTGTCGCGCCGGATGCACAGGATGGTAGTGGAGCGTATCTTTGCTTTCTCTTTCATCTTCCTTTGTAAATATCCGTTCGGCGCCAGTGTGGCTTAGCGTTTGCAAACCCCATGGTACAACGATTGCATCTTTTGCGCGTTCCAAAAGATGGCCAATCAGCCGGAAAGCAAGCGAGTTCCGGGTTTCGGCAACGCAGAAGGGGCAGAACGACCCACCTTCGAAAAGTACTAGAAGTAATGGGACTTCAAGCGCGGGAAGAAACTTGCTCTCAATGGCTCCAGCAGGAGGCAGACGGGTGTATACTTATTCCCGCAGGTAGCCAAAATGGAAATTCTGGCTAAATGTTCTCGGAGGATCACATGAATCAACTGAAAAAGTATCTGTTTGGTGCTGCCGCTTTGTTTTCGGCAGTTTCGATTGGCGCGCGTGCAGCCTCGATCGACTTCACCACGTTCGTCCCTAGTTCCAGCATCGGCGCGGTGGAAGGCGGCGACACCAGCACCATCGCCTTCAACTATGCCGGGAATAAGTTTGTGGGATCGGTGTATTTCAATAACCAGCTTTATTCGACGAGCCTCACCGGTGGCAGTGTCGCAACTTTCGGTGCGCCGCTTCCGGAGTCCTCCAGTTCGGTTGGAGAGGTTGTAGTAGCCGCATCGCTGGGTCAGGCCGGCTTCGCCTCTGGCGACGTCTATGCCGGCTCGGGAGCTGACGGCAAAATCTATCAGTTCACTAACAGCGGCTCTTCGCAGAGCCTGTTCACGACGCTCCCAGGTACGGCGGGGCAAGTGCGTCAAATATTTTTTGACCCCGGCTCCTCCTTTGGCGGCAACATGCTGGTGACGACCACCTCGGGAAATGTCTATAAAGTCGACTCTACTGGCGTCGCAACGCTGCTGGCGTCCGTCGGCGAGGATACCGAGGGGATGGATATTGCCACCAGTGCGTGGGGACCGTACGCTGGCGATCTGCTGGTCGGTTCCGAGAATAGCGGCACGATTCGTCTTATTAGCCCGACCGGCGTCATCACCGTCCTAGGGTCGATCGGGAGCTTTCCAGGCGCGGAGACAGTCAGCTTTGTTCCGCTGAATCTCAACGCATCCGACCCCTTGCAGGGCTTTTACGTGTCCAATTATGCGACTAATGTTCAATTCGCCGCCGCGAGCAACTTCTCCGGTCTACTAGGAGATGCGGTCATTACCGACGAGTTCGGTGGCAGTACTATGTGGGATGTGCATTATACCGGCAGCGGCTTCACGATCACCCCCTTTACGTTTACCGGGAACCAGATCAGCCAGTTTGAAGATGGCATCTTTGTTACTGCCGGACGTGAAGTGATCGGTGGTGTCCCAGAGCCGTCAACCATGCTCCTGGTGGGCTCGGTCCTGCTTGGTTTAGTGGGACTGCGACACATCCTACGGCGCAAGGTCTCGTCCTAAATAGCAATTGGCGCGTTTCTCGCGGGCTGCTTCTTCCGGGATGCCGCCCGCTTGTCCGCCAGAGTGCCATCCGCGTTGGTTGTCCTAAGCGAGCACCGTGCAGCGGGTCGTAGGCGGTTGCATCAATGGTACAACGATTGTATGCCGTCCTATGTGGTCGAAACTCCGCAGTGCAGCTATCCCATCCTGGTAGAGCGCGGCGGACTTTCGAAGTTGGCCGAATATATTCCCGCAAGCTCCGGCAAGCTGTTTTTCCTCACTACCGAAGACGTTTGGCGGCTTCACGGCGACAGGCTGCGGCGTGGAATCGGTAACGCCGCGCACGAAGTGCTGTTCTTTTGCGGCGGAGAAACCCGCAAGCGGCTGGCGGAGGTGGAAGCGCTGGCCGAGCAGATGGTGGAGAAAGGCGCGGACCGGGCGAGCGTGGTGATCGCGTTCGGCGGCGGCATTCTTACCGATGTCGCCGGATTCCTGGCGGCCATCTTCATGCGCGGCATTCCGGTGATTCAGATTCCCACCACGCTGCTGGCGCAAGTGGACGCGGCCATCGGCGGCAAGACCGGCGTAAATCTCCAGGGCGGCAAAAACCTGGTCGGAAGCTTTCACCAGCCGCTCGCCGTATTGATCGATCCTTCGGTGCTGGATTCTTTGCCGGAGCGCGAATATCGAGCCGGTCTGTTCGAGATCATCAAGCACGGCGTCATCGCCGATCCGGACCTTTTCTGGCTGATGCGCCGCGAGCCGGGCCGCGTGATGTCGCACGCACCGGATGTCGTGGATCGGATGATTTGCGATTCGGTGCGCATCAAAGCCGCGGTAGTTTCCGGAGACGAGAAAGAGGAAGGCCGGCGGCGAATTCTGAACTTCGGTCACACCTTCGGACACGCGCTGGAGGCGGAGACAGGCTATTCCCGGTTCCTGCATGGCGAGGCAGTAGCATGGGGCATGAAGGCCGCGGCGCTCCTGGGCGAAAAGGAACGGATGCTGGCCTCCGGCGACAAGCAGGAGATTCTGCAGTGCGTGAATTCCTACGGGCCATTTCCAGCGCTCAACGGTATCGAGCCGTTACGCCTGGCTGTGCGCCTCAAGAGCGACAAGAAGACCGTGCGAGGAAAGGTCCATTTCGTGCTGCCCGAGCGTATCGGCGCGGTGAAGATCACCGCTGATGTCGAGGAGCGCCTGGTATTAGCGGCCATCGAGGAAGCGCTGGCTTGCTGACCCAGGGACCAACCGGCCCTGTGGGACAAACAGGCCAAGGCGCCACCCCCGCAGGCATCCAGAATGAGCAACAGGCGGCCAGTTGGGTGCGCGACATGTTCGGTAGCATCGCGCCACGTTACGACCTGCTGAATCATTTGCTCTCGCTCAATATCGATCGCTATTGGCGGGCGCGAACGGTGAAGCGAGTCTCGGCCGTCCTTGCCAGGCCCGGCGCGCGCGTGCTCGATTTATGCTGCGGCACCGGCGATCTGATGCTCGCGCTTCAAGCGCCCGCCACCGCCGTGGTCTACGGCAGCGATTTTTGCCATCCCATGCTTGTGGCGGCTCATCGCAAGTTGGATCAGCGGCGCCTGCGGTCAACTTTGTTCGAAGCCGACGCACTCAATCTCCCGGTACCCGACGCGTCTCTGGATCTCGTCACTGTGGCATTCGGGTTTCGAAATCTCGCCAATTACCAGCACGGCCTGGTTGAACTTATGCGCGTCCTGACGCCAGGCGGGCTGGCGGCAATTCTAGAGTTTTCCACTCCGCCGAATCCGATGTTATCGCGATTGTACGACTATTATTCTCGCGCCCTTCTACCGCTGATTGGCGGATGGATTTCGGGATCGAAGGAAGCCTACTCCTACCTGCCGGAGTCGGTCAGGAAGTTTCCGGGCGCCGCGGAGCTAGCGGACCAGATGCGCGCCACCGGCTTCGCCAATGTCCGTTTTGAAAGAATGACCGCGGGCATCGTCGCCCTGCACCTCGGCCAGAGGCCTGGATGACTTGCTCGGAGCCTCGCTAGTGGTTTGGCCCATCTGTGTGATCGTAATCGCGGCCAGCGCCAGAGTGAGCCCGATCATGATGACCACCGAAACCCACGCTACGGCGTTGTAGATCCGCGAGTTGGTCCACTCCTTCATGAGACCTTTCTTGTTGATCAACAGCACCATGTAGATTAGGATGAATGGCAGTAACACGCCATTGAGCACCTGTGACCAGAGGATCATTTTGACCAGCGGAAAGCCCGGCCACAACGTAACAGCCGCGCCCAGAACCACCAGCAAGGTGTAGAGCCAGTAGAATTCGGGTGCTTCATTGAAACGCTTGTCCACGCCGGACTCGAAACCGAGGCCTTCGCAAACCGTGAATACGGTTGAAAGCGGAAGAATGCAGGCCGCGAAAAACGACGCATTGAAGAGGCCGGCGCTAAACAACAGGTAGGCATATTGACCGAACGGTTTCAGCCCAAGCGCTGCGTCCTTGGCCGTTTCGATATCCTTTGGGCCATGCTCCCAAATAGCCGCGGCGCAGGACACAATGATGAAAAACGCCACCACGTCGGTCAAAATGCAGCCGATGATTACCTCAATTCTCGATTGCACGTACTCCTTCGCCGTAATTCCCTTCTCGACTATGGCCGACTGCAGATAGAACTGCATCCAAGGCGCAATGGAAGTTCCCACCATACCGATCAACATGACAACGTAGTCGGTGTCGAGCATCAGAATCGGTTTAACGCTGCTGATGGCCGCTTGTTTCCAATCCGGCTTGAGCAGGAAAGCGGAAAAAATGTAGGTCACGTACAAGCAACACGCCACCAGGAAGACTTTCTCGACGCTTCGATAATTGCCTCGCACGATCAACAGCCAAACTGCGACGGCGCAGATCGGAACGGAGATGTAGCGGCTCACCTGAAACAATTCCAGCGAGGTGGCGATGCCGGCAAACTCCGCGATTACGTTGGTGAAATTAGTCAGCACCAGAGCGATCATGAGGAAAAACGTGGTTCGGAGGCCGAATTCTTCGCGAATCAGGTCGCTGAGGCCTTTGCCGGTGACCGCGCCCATTCGCGAGCTCATCTCCTGGGTAACAATGAGCAGCAGCGTGATCGGAATCAGGGTCCACAGCGGAAGATAGCCGTATTTGGCGCCGGCCTGCGAGTAAGTGAGGATGCCGCCCGAATCGTTATCGACGTTGGCGGTGATAAGGCCGGGGCCAACTACCGACAGGAAGATCGCGATCTGGTAACGAAATCGTTTGAGCAAGCGAATCCTCTTCCTGGGAAGGCTCCCGGTCCGTCATTTGTGCCTCAACAACGAAATTATTTCGTCGGCGGTGATGGCCCCCGCCAGCTTGCCGTCCGCGTCCACAACCGGTAGCGCAACCAGATTGTACTTGTCGAAAGTTTCCGTGATGCGGTCCTGCTTTTCGTCCAGGTTCACCGAAATCAGGTTTTCGGCCGCCAGATCCTTCAAAGGTGTCGCGCCCGGCGCGGTAAATAGACGAGCCAGCGGCACCGAGCCCTGAAGGCGTTCCGCTGCGTCAACCAAAAACAAAGTGTTCAGTTTTTCGAGAACCTCGTCGTGAAATTTCAAGGCTTCCATCGCCTCTGCGACGGTCGCATTTTGAGGCAGCGCGACGTACTCGGTATTCATCAATCCGCCGGCGGAATCCTCCTTGTATTCCAGCAGCTCCTGGACTTCGGTCTTCGGCTCCGGCTCCATCTCCTCGAGGATCTCTTCGGAGGTCTGCTCGCCCAGTTCGGCCAGAACGTCGGCGGCTTCATGGGGCGCCATGTCCTCCACGATGTCAGCGGCTTTCTCGGGTTCGAGAGATTCCAGGATACTGGCCTGGATTTCAGGCTCCACTTCCGAAAGCGTCTCGGCGGCCACTTCGCTATCGATGGTTTCGAAGATGGCTTCGCGGTCATCGGGAGTCAGGTCCTCGACAATATCCGCCAGGTCGGCCGGATGCATCTGCTCCAGAAGTTTGTTGCTGATGTTGAGGCGCAGCCGGCGCTGAGGATCCGCCTCGATAATGCTGCAATGCTCCCAGCGGATGAAGTGCGGCGGTATGAAGGCCTGCAGCCGCCGGATCAGACGCGGTGGAAGCCCGCCTTGGACCAGCCGCCTGAAAATGCTTCGCAGGCCGATATCGACTTCCCAGATCGTCAAATTACTTGTGCCATTGTCCCGCTGGATCTTAAACGTGATGTCGGTGACCCTTACAACCTTGCGTCCACTGGCGTCGATAATCTGCTGGTCGAGCAGATCGCGGACCAGCCGCAGCATGTATTCGTCGGAATGATAGGGGGTGAGCACCTCATCCTTTAGGTGGATTCCGTCCAAGGACACGGAACGAACCTGGTCGTGACGGATGGTGAGCCACGCCCAGCCTCCACCTAGCAGGTACCGGTCGACACGGGATGGATGGATGAGAGGAACGATCGCGGCGTCTTTCACGACGCCTAATCTGCGCCCCTTAAGGTCATAGACCTTGAGGCCCAGCAGTTCGGTAAGAAAGAGGATCTCATCCGCCATCGAGAATCGCCCAAGCCCATAGGATGGTAGAGCGCTCGCCACGATTCTCGCGCGAAGCGGTCCGCTTTCGAATACGCTCTACATGACTTTACTACTCAATTTCTACTATGCCGCAAAGCCGGCGCGGGCCGCAACAAAAAAATGTCGGGAAGCGCGGGGCTCCTGACGGTTGCCAAGGAAGGCTCTCGTAATGTCACGAAAAGACCTTGAGTTGAAACTTAGCGCGTCCACTTTGGGGACGGTAGTCGGCGCTGCACAATTTCGGTCGCTATACGGTGAGACGCTGCAAGGTCTTCAGGCGCTCGATCAAACCGGAGATTTCGGCTTTGCGCACCGGTTTCCGCAGAAAGCCGGAACAGCCGGATTCGGACGCGCTGCGGATCTGAGTTCCGATGTCATCGGCGGAAAGCACCACCATCGGCGTGCGCGCGTTTCCAGTCTCGGTTTCCCAATCGCGGATCGCGCGGATGGCGCTATAGCCGTCGGTTCCTGGCATGTGGACATCCATGAAGACCACATCGAAGCGGCGGCGCTTTACCATCTCGATCGCTTCAGCGCCGTGAGCGGCGCGCCAGAGGCGCTCATCCTTCAGCAACAGCTCGGCCAACGCGTAGCTTTCGTCGCAATCTTCCACCACCAGGACGTTCAGTATGTTCCGTGCATCGTTTCGCCTCGGCAGGCGCTCCCGCGAAACACTCTCCGGCCGCATTGGCAGGGAGATCGCTAAACCAGCCGGCCCCCCGGAACTCGGTGTAATCCTTACGGTTCCCTTACGGGCGCGAATCCATCTTCCGGCAACCATAGCATTGACGGCTGTTAATGTATGCTCGTCGTTATCGAGCGTGACTTGGGAGGGGTCAATCGTCAGCCAGTCGGCCAACTGATGAAGCGTGCCGGGATCTGCCAGCGTTATCCCCAGGAGCATCCCTTTTTGGTCCGCGATCAGCGAAACTCGCACTTCGCTTTCGGGGCTTAACTTCAGCGCCGCATCGAAGAGCCGGGTCAACATTTGTTCGATGATCCTGCGATCGTCTGAAATCTTGATCGGAGGGGCGTTGGGCGCCTCTAAGACCAGCTTCGAGACTGTTTCGGGGGCGGTCAGATTCACCAGATCGATAATGTCTTCGAGCGCGATCTGGAGGTCGAACTCTTCCACCGCGGCGGGCGCCAGCGCTTCGTCGGAAAAAAGCGCCTAGACGTCATCGATTGACCGCAGCAGACGGTCCGCGCTCGCCCGGCAGGAGTCCACGCCGGCGCGCTCAGCGGCGTCACGGGATTCGTCGGCGCGCATTTCCATCAGGCCCACGATTGAGTGCATGGCATTCCGTGCTTCGTTGGAGAGATAGCTGAGTAGATTCGTAATAGTCTGATCTGTCATAAGGTTTCCTCGAGGAATCTAGCTCCGGCGGCCCTCCCGGGCGGGGCTGACCGAAAAGTACTCAACGAAACGTCGAACCACATTGGAACTCTTGTGAACAACTCGTTTGCCGGCCAGCATCTCATCGGCAATGCGATGGATCTGTTTGGCGAGCGGTGTCGATCCTTCGAGCGCGATGCCTTGCTGCACCGCGCGGGCAATCTCGGAGGCGGCATCCGGTAAAAGATAGCGAACCGGTAGCTGAACGATGCGCTCGATATCACTCAACGAGAAGGCCCCGCGGCGCTCCACGCGATTGAGAACGACGGCGACTTTGTCCACCACATGCAGATCGCGCAGCCAGCTGGATTTGCGGTGTGCAACATGCAGAGCGCCCACGTCGGGAGTGCAGACCAGGAAAACCTTCTTGGCCCGCAGCAGGGTCTCGCACTCATAGTCTTCTAAAGTGCCCGGCAGGTCCACCGCCACCAGCGGATATTGGCGCACCGCGAAATCGAGCAGCGTGGTGAAGCGATGCGTCGGCACCTGTTGGGAATAATCCAAGGGCCCCGACCCGAGAATGTGCAGTGGCCCACGCTGGCAAACCAGGTTCGCCCACAGGGCCGGCTCCAGCCGTTCGGCCTGCTCGAGCGCATCCACAATCGTGTGAGCGCCTTCAATCTTGAGCAGGAACGACATAATGCCCAGCCGGATATCGAAGTCCAGCAACAGGGCCGGCTCTTCAGCCTTGCGCGCTACGGCCGCGCTCACATACGTCGCGACCGTGGTGGCCCCGCATCCGGGCTTGGCCGGCACGAAGGCATACAGGTCCCCCAGGATCTCTTCTACCTTCGTAAGTTGAGCGGCCGCGCGGAGGACGCTTTGCAGAATCGCCAGCTGGTCGAATTCCGGAAGTACATCCCGAACGCCGCTCTGCATGAGCGCCAGCAACTCGTCCCGGCTGCTGCCGGAGTTCAAAGCAATGGTGGCCACTTGAGGCCGTCCGTTGACAATCGGGAGTACCGCCATGGCCCGGCGCGCATCGCTGAAGTCGATGACCAATATGCACTGCTCCTGGCCTAACGTGCGCAAACGGGTGGCCTCGTCGTAATTCATATCCCAGGTCGCGTCGCGCGGGACGCGGCCGTCTAAGACCTCGTGAACGTCACGCAAGAAGCTTGCGTTGGCTGAAACGATTGCTAAGATCAATTGTTTCCTTTCATTTTGCGGCCGCTTCGCATACCAAGACCTCATCGGACTGGCTCGAAGAAAAAAGAGTTTCGCCGATTAAAACTTTATCCCTCCTCACCGATATTCAACCTCATGACGGAACAAACCTCCACCCTCCGGATTTGCCAGCCTGTATCCACCCGGTGCCTGGCCGCCAAGGTGCTGCTGGTGGATGATGACCAGGATTTCCGGGCTCTGGGGCGCAAAATGTTGGAACGGGCCGGCATGCAGGTAATCGAGGCCGACGATGGCCGCCGCTGCGTCCAGCTGACCTCGTCCTTGAACGTGGACGCGATTATCGTGGATATGGTCATGCCCCACCAGGATGGTATTGCCACCATTTGTCTTCTCAAAGATCGTTTCCCCCAAGCCAAGATCGTGGCCATATCCGGAGCGCAGGAGTCCTCTCTCTACCTGGGCGTTTCCGCACAACTGGGCGCCAGCGCGATCTTGCATAAATCCGATGTCGGCAGCCTGGCGGCGCTGATCCACCGTCTCCTGGACAATTAAGACATGCTCCGCCTGAAGAAATGGCGAGACCTTTCTCTTCGATCCAAGGGGGTCTGCGTGGTGGCGATCCCAGCCGCCACGACGGTAGCGATTGCGTGCTTGTCTTATGCTCTAGGCGCCCGTGTGACGACCGCTGAAGAGTGGGTCAATCACACCCGCCAGGCCTGCGAAGAGATTCAGAGGATGGAGACGCTCGAGGCCGAGGCTACCGCGGAGATCCGGGCCTACTTCATCACCGGCGACGACGGGTTCAGGCTGCGGCTGGGGGAGATTTTTGGCCGCTTTGACTCCGCCCGGGAGAAGGCGGTTGCTCTGACCCCGGAACGTCCCGCGCAGCAGGCACGCCTGGCCCAAATCGCCCGCATGGCGCGCTCCCGCCCGGTGCGCCTCCTCGGTACCACAGCCCTCTCCCATCCGAACACGTTGCCGGCCCGCGACCTGCATGCCGCCGTGCTGGCCGCCGATCAACAGCGCCGCCAGATGGAGACCGTAATTGAGGCCATGCTGGAAGAAGAAAAGCGCGTCATGGATGACCGTTTGATCCGCGCTGCCCGGCTGCGCGCCGAGATTCAAGCCATTTCTGCGATCTGCGTTATTTTCGGGGTGGTCGGCGGCGTGGTTATTTCCATCCTCTTCGCTTCCGGAATCACTTTACGGATAGAGAAGCTTAAGGAAAACGTGGCCAAGCTCGCCACCGGCGGGATCTTGGACGAAATACGCGAAGATCATGACGAAATTGGGGCGCTTACGCAAGGCGTCGCCAAAGCGTCTGAAATTCTTCGGCATGCCTTGCATGGCGTCGCCCGGGCTGATTCGTTCGGCTGTCATTTGTCATTTAACCAGACTTACGCGGCGCTGACGGGACTTTCGGAGTTGGCTCCGGCAGGCAGCGTGATTGAGACCATTCACCCGTTGGATCGGGCCAGAGTCAGCCAGGCCATCGAAGAAATGTTCTCCGGCGGCCGCGGCGAGGCTGAGGCGCGAATCACGCTCCTGGACGGTTCTGTATCGGATGCCTCGATTACCTTTCTGCTCGCTGGAAGTGATCGCAGCGACGGATTTTTCGTGTTTGTTCGCGATATCAGCTCTCAAAAGGAAACAGAAGCGGAGCTGATTCGCGTCAAAGACATAGCCATCGCGGCTAATGCAGCCAAAAGCAACCTGCTGGCCAAAATCAGCCACGACATTCGCACGCCTCTAAACGCGATTCTAGGCGCGGCCGATCTGCTTTCGGGCACCTCGCTCGATCCCGACCAGGCCGACTATGTCGATATGTTCCAGCGCAACTGCCGGCGTCTGGTGGCCCTTATCAACGACTTTCTCGACTTCGGCAGAATCGAAGCGGGCGCGCTCAAGGTGGACAACGCGCCCTATAACGTCCGCCAAGCCGTTTACGACGCCGTTCACACTTTCGCCGAGACGGCGGCCCGCCAGAAGGTCGACCTGCGGCTCGAAATCGCCGATAATGTTCCCGACTGGCAGCTCGGCGATCCACTGCGCCTTCAGCAGGTGCTGATGAACCTAGTGAGCAATGCGCTGAAGTTCACCTCGCAGGGCCGGGTGGACGTTCGGGGGCTCGTGACCGCCAGCGATCAACTTCGCTTCGAGGTCTCCGATACCGGCCCGGGGATTGCTGCCGAGGATCAAGAGAAGGTCTTTTCGCCGTTTACACAATTGCCCAACCAAGCTCTGGCGACTCTTCCTGGCAGTGGCTTAGGCCTCACCATTTGCCGGGAACTGGTGCAACTCATGGGCGGGCAAATCGGCGTGACCGGCGCGGTGGGCGCGGGAAGCACATTTTATTTCGCCATTCCGCTGTCCGCCGCGCTGGCGGGGATATCGAAGCCGGCTGCCCCGCGGCCCCGACGGCTTTCACCCGGCTCTGCCAGCGTGCGTCTGCTGGTGGCCGAGGACGGAGAAGACAACCGGGCGCTGCTGCAATATTTCCTGCGAGGTGAGCCAGTTATCGTCCAGTTCGCCGAAAACGGCCAGGCGGCCGTGGATCTGGTGCTGGGGGGATCCGAATTCGACCTGATTTTTATGGACCTAGACATGCCGGTCTTGGATGGCTACGCAGCCACCGCCAAAATCCGTGAATGGCAAGGTTCGCAGGGCATCTGCGCGACGCCTATCATTGCCCTGTCGGCGCATGCTCTCGAAGAGCTGGTACGCGCCAGCCTGGAAGCGGGATGTAACGCGCATCTCGCCAAGCCGGTCGAACGCGCCGTTTTGATCGACACGCTCTATCGCTACACCGCTGCCGGCCAGGCGGTCAAAGTGGCCGAGACCGTCCAACTGATTGACGCAGTTAAGCCGATAGAACCCCCGGGAGAAACGGCTGAAGAGCTGGCGCCCGAGATCGCGGCGCTGGTTCCACAATACCTTGCCTCGAAATGGCAGCAGTTGGAGGACGCGCGGGAACGTCTATTGGAGCACGATCTGGAGCCGGTCCGCCGCTTTGGCCACAATCTTCGCGGCACCGGCCGGGGGTATGGATTTCCCCCTCTGGAAAAGATCGGCAAAGAGCTGGAGGCCGCGGCCACGGCCTGCGAAGAGTCGCGCATCGCTGAGCAACTGGAGCACTTGCGGCGGTTCTTGCCCCAGGAATCCGTGCCGGTTTAGCAAAAAATACCGCAATCACCGCGAAATACCCAGCTTTTTCATCTTGGACTGGAGCGTGGTGCGCTTCATGCCCAGCCGGGCGGCGGCCCCGCTTGGTCCACCCACCACCCATTGCGATTTTTCCAGTACACGGCGGATATGATCGCGCTCGGCCTCTTCTAAGGTCAGGGGCGTGGCCGTCTCGGGAGCCGCGCGAATCTCGGTCAGGGGAATTTGAAGTGTAGCGCCGCGCGACAAAATCACCGCGCGCTCGATCAGATTTTCGAGCTCCCGGACGTTCCCCGGCCACGCGTATCGCACCAGCGCCTCCATCGCATCGGAGGGTATGTTTTCCACTGATTTATTCATGAGCCGGGAATATTTTTGGGTGAAGTAGCGAACCAGCTTGGGAATATCGTCGGTGCGCTCGCGAAGGGGCGGCACCGAGATCGGAAAGACGCTCAACCTATAGTAGAGATCGGTCCGGAACTGGCGTTCGCCGATCATTTGCGCCAAGTCGCGATTGGTGGCGGCCAGCAGGCGGACGTCGACTTTGATGGTGCGCGTTCCTCCCAGCCGCTCGAATTCGTGTTCCTGCAAGGCCCGCAGCAGCTTGGGTTGCAGCTCGAGCGGGATATCGCCCACTTCGTCCAGAAACAAGGTGCCTTTATTGGCCAGCTCGAAGCGGCCGGCCTTCTGCATGATCGCTCCGGTGAAAGCGCCCTTCTCGTGCCCGAACAGCTCGCTTTCCAGCAGCCCGGTGGGGATTGCGGCGCAGTTCAACTTCACGAACGTCCGGTCGCGCCGCCGGCTCAGGTCGTGGAGCGCCCGGGCAATCAATTCCTTGCCGGTCCCGGTTTCACCCAGAATCAGCACCGACGCGTCGGTTGGCGCGACGGTCTCAACTTGCTCGAGGACGCGCTTAAACGCCGGGCTCTCGCCCACAATCTCCCCGAAATTCCGCTCGGTCCGGATTTCGTCCTCAAGATACAGCTTTTCTTCGGCCAGCTGATCCTTGAGCTGGGCGATCTCCTGATAGGCGGTGGCATTTTCGATTGCGATAGCGGCTTGCCCGGCTACTTGCGCGAGAAAATCGACGTCGGCGGATGAAAAGGCATGCGGGCGCGTGCTGCCAACATTGAGGGTGCCTAACACATGCGTCCGCGTGATGAGGGGGACCGAGCAAACCGATTTCAATCCGGCATCCACCAGCCGCCGCACGGCGTGCGCCGGAAACTTCCGCAGCCCCTCGGCATCCAGCACGACCGGCCTCCGGGTTTCCACGGCTTGGCCGGCCGGGGTTTCATCGATGCCGGCGGTGGCGCCTTCTTGAATGGCCGGATCGCTTTCGAATACGAGCGCGTGAACGCGCAGTTGATTGGTGCCCGGCACGCGCAGCGCCAGGCTCGAGTATTCGTGCGGAACCGCCCGGCGGAGACCAGCCGTGATGCTGGGAAAGAGGTCGTGGATGTCCAGCTCGCTCACCAAGGCGTTGGTGATCTCGAGCAGCACCTGTAGCCGGTCGCGTTCGCGGGCCAGTTGCCGCTGATATTTTTCGGCTTTCTCGGAATTCAACGCGTTATCGACCGCCACTGCGACTTGAGCCGCGATCTGCAGCATGAGATCCATTTGAGATTCCACGTCAATCGGAGAACCGAAGCCGAACACCAGCGCCCCCAGCCGATGCTGCGCGGTGGTCAATGGCAGCCAGCAGGAGGTGACGATATTGTTGCGGAGCAGGAGCTGCATTATTTCGGGCCAACGGTCTTCGCGCCGGACGTCGGCAATCACCAGCGGCTGCTGCTGGAGAAACACCCAGCCGGAAGGCGACTCGTCGGGAGTAAACTCCTGATCGGGTACGGTCGGAGTTGAATCCCTGGTGGTTTCGAGGATATGCAGCCGCATGATATTACGGGCGGGATCGTGCAGGATGAGATTTAGAAAATCAAACCGCAGCACGGCATGCAGACGAGAGGAGAGGTCGCGGAATAATTCCGCGAGATCGCGGTGTTGCAGAATGGCTTGGGAAACGTCCAGGAGTGATTGGTAAGCGAGGGTTTCCAATCGGGCCTTTAAGCGGGCGTCACGGCATTGGGGTGCTGACCAATGGCGCGCTGAAGACCAGTATAGCTAGAGTGCACCGCAGGCCACGGCATCGGGCTCGAGCGGCGTGAGCGCCAGAAAATTTAGAACAGCTCGCCGATTTCCTTGGCTACGCCCCGCGCTTCCAGATGAATCAAACCGGCATTCGAGCCCATCGGGCCCATCACAGCCAGCACGGCCTTGGGACCTGCCGAGTACACAAAGAGCACTCCGTCGTCTCCTCGGATACTCACCTCCGATAGCATACCGGTGGCCATGCTTTCACTAATGCGGCGGCCCAGGCCCGATGCCGCGGCGGCCATGGCGGCAACCCGGTTGGGGTCTGTGCCATTGGACAGCGAATGAGCCACGGGCAGGCCTTCAATGGATGCGAGTAATACACCCCGCAGCTCCGGGATCGAATTGCGAAGTGTTTCCAGATGATTTTTCAAAGCTTCGTGTTTCACCATAAATTCTCCTAGCGTTTACGCTCGTTCCCTCGATTGCGACACGAGGAACTCCCGGCGTCCATCCTCGCTGGTACTGGATAAAAATCCGCACCCGCCACATCGAAACGGGGGACTTGATTAGTTCCAGTCAGCGTTCCCCGCGCTAATAGTATGATCGTTTGGATAAGGCCCCGACTTTAGACGATCCTTCCGATAAACACATTAATTTCTGCGCGGGCTCGCCCAGGCGCCTTCCGTGCTGAGATCCAGCCGCAATGCCCTTGGCGTCGCGCCTGCCTACACGCCGGGCCTGTAGGAAGAGATCCCAATTAGCCGATGGTAGTAAGGTGCTTACCTTATAAAGGATCGATAAGCGCTTTACCGTATAGAAACTCCTAATGTCACTCTTCATGATTCGCGGCTAAGAGCCGATTACACGCATATGCGTTGCCTGTATTGTGGCAAGGAACTCGCGCTGCTGAAACGGCTGAGAAGAGGCGGCGAGTTCTGTTCCGACGCTCACGAGCAAAGCTACCAGGAAGAGTACAACCGCTTGGGCCTCAGTCGTCTGCTGCAGGCCCGGTCTAGAGCGGATGAAAGCAAAGGTGTGCAGAAACCGCCCGCCGCGCCGGTTGCCCCTGTGGCGGTCGAGGAACGGCCGGTAGAACAAACTCGGCCGGAAATCGAAGAAGCCGTGATGCAAGCCGAAGTGATGCAGGCCGAAGAAGCTGCCGTAGCAGCGGCGGAGCCCACCGTAATCCCCGCGCCTCCCGAACCTCCGCCGCCCGCCTTGGCCGGGTTCGCTATGGAAACGCCGTCGATCTCGGCTCCCCCGGAGCCAGTAGCTTACCTGGAACCGTGGATGTCTGACGAAGCGCCAGCACCCCCTTCTCACCCGCCGGCGCCTGCTTGGCGCTTGGAAGGTCCACAGGTAGAGCATTCGGTTTTCACCTTACGCTCGGCCGATCTAGTTCCGCTGGAGTTGCAGCCGCGCATTTGCGAGAGCAGTTATTCGGTCATGGACACCAGTGTGACACCCCGGGAAGAGGGCCCCCCAAGAGTGCACCTGAGCATTCCCTTGACGGTAAACTCCTCGCATGAATTCGAACGGGGCGGAACGGTCGCCCTGGAGATCTTGCCGCGGCCTTCGGAAAGCAGTTCCTACGCGAGCCTGAATGGGGCTCTCGATTTCTCTTATCCGGCGGCAGTGCAGGTTTTCGACCTGCTGGATTTGTCCCCCGCCGGCATCGCGTATCCAGCCGAAGACTGCGATGTCACTGTTCCGGGATCGTGGACGAATGGAATCATTTCTCAGGCGCCCTTGGAGATCGACGGGCCGATCGATATTATTGTTCCCGCGATTCCTCGGGACGACCCCGCTGCTGAGGCGCCGGAGGAGCCGGCCGTGCTCCCAAAACCCGAGGCAACCCCACGTGCCGCGCTGCAAGCGTTATCGAGATTGCATCAGGACATGCGAGACCGCGAGGAGGCCAAGCCCGCGAAGCCTCCCGCTGAACCTGCGTTGCCGGCGGCCGCTGAAGCTTCGTCAACCAAATCATCGTCAGCTGAACCCTCCCCGCGCGAAGCCGAACTTCTGGCCATCCCGGTCAAAAGTGTTGCCCCGCCCAAGGCGAGTCCGATGATCGACGCCGCAGCCCTTCTAACTAACGGCCATCCGCTGCTTCCTCGTCTTAAGGCGTTGCCATTACGTGCCAAGGTAGCACTGGCGCCGCGAGGCTTTGGGCAGCCGCCGGCGGCCAAGGCTGCTCCGCAAGCCAGCGCGCCACCTCCCGCAACGGCGCCGCCTAAGCCCTCAGCCGATAAGTCTCCGAAGGCCGCCGCGCCCCCGCCCGAAACTAAGGCATCGCCAGCTGCACCAGCGGCCAAAGCAAAGCCACCTGTACCGCCGGCTCCGCTCGTCCAATCAGTCCCATCACCGCCGCCATCGAAGGCCGAGCCAGTGGCCAAGCCCGTCCCGGTGAAGAACCCTCCAGCAGCGCCCCAGCCGCAATCGCCGCAACCGCCTCAGCCGCAACCCCAGAAGCCAGAACCTGAGGGCGCCACCAAGGCCAATCCACCGGCCAAAAGCGAGCCTGCTCAGAAAGCGCCAGCCACCAAAGAGGAACCAGCCAAGGTCAAAGCGGCAGCCGCGGCATCCAGCCCCTCGACATCCGCTGGCGCGACCGTACCGAACTTCGGCGCGGTCGTCAATACATCCATGTTCGGTTCGCTTACGGCCAAGCTCGGCATCGCCGCTTTAACCATCGTGGTTGCACTCGCCGGCTACTTCGGATTTGCCCCCAAATCCGGCAAACCTTCCGCTTCCGCCGCCAAATCGGCCGACAGCCCGGGTATGAGCATCATGGTCGGAGAAGGCGGCTGGGTCGAAAACTGGGCGGGAGACCCGATCGGACAGCATGGCGGCCGGGAGATCACCATCTATCGCCCATCTCTTAAGCTTTCCGATTACCGGATCGAGTTTCAAGGGCAGATTGACACCAAGAGCATCGGATGGATTTTCCGCGCCGCGGATCCGGACAATTACTACGCCATGAAGCTCGAGCTCGTATCGCCGGAGTTGCCCTTGACGGTGGTGCTGTACAAGTACATCGTCATCAAGGGCCGGCAAGTGCAAGCGGGCAGGGTTCCGATCGACCTGCCCGTGAAGAACGACACGGTCTTCAGCGTTCGCATGGATGTCCGCGGCCCCAAGTTCACTACCTACGTGCAGGGCCAATCGGTGGATATCTGGACTGACGATCAGATCCGATCGGGTGGCGTTGGCTTCCTGAATGAACGAAGCGAGCGCGGCAAGATTAAGTCCGTATCCCTGTCTTATTTGTCCGAGGGAACTAAGTGACCAAGAATTCCATGGAACAAACAAACGATCAATGGTTGTGGTTCGTAGATAGCGAGCTAGTGGACGCTCTGGCGCGGCACGACACTCTCGATTCGAAAAGCGAGAAGCGGCCGGTGCAGTCCGCCGCGCTGGTCAAGGCTCTGGCGCTCAACATGGAAGGCAAGACCGAGCAGGCCCTGCGCGAAGTTCGGGACGCGATCGGAAAGGGCGAAACCCTACTGGAACTGGATTGGGCCGAAGCACATCTGGAGTTTCAGGTGGGCCAGTATCAAGAGGCTTTGCAGGGTTACGAGAAGATCTTAAGCGCGCAGCCTAACCACAAGGCCGCAATCTATAACGCCGCGCTGTGTCTCGAGAAGCTGGACAGGTTCGACGAGGCCGCGAAAGTTTTCCAAAAGGCCTTCGAGCTGGATCCCAAGCTGCAGGAGGCCAATCTTGGATTCGCGGTTTGCCAGCTGCATCTCAATCGCCCCCAAAAGGCGCTGGCCGCTTTCGAAGTCTGCGTGGCTGCCAAGCCCGGCTACGACAAAGCGCTGTACGGGAAGGCCATCGCTTTACAGTCCCTGGGCCGGGCGGACGAAGCCATGCCGTTGTATGCGAAATTACTACCCGTCAATGCGGCCAATGTGGACCTGCTCACTAACCTGATCGGCTTGGCGCTGAAGCTGGGTGACGACGCCAAAGTGCGGGAGTATTGCGACAAGCTACTGCGGGTAAAGCCGGGAGCGCGCGCGGCTGTCGAAGGATTGGTCGCGGCCGCCATCGCCCGTGGGGATTTCAAGACCGCGGCCCAGCAAGGCGCTCAGCTGGTGAAGATCGCCCCCGATTCCTTCGAGGCCTGGTTTAATCTTGGCGTGGCGTATCAAAAAACGAATCGGTTGGAACAGGCCGGCCAGGCATATTCCGAGGCCATCAAGATTCGTCCGGATAGCGTATTACCATACGCCAACCTGGGCGCTACATTGCAGGAGCGCGGCGATGTTCCGGCTGCGCGCAAAGCTTACGAGCGGGCCTTGCAGCTAGCGCCTGAACACACCGGGGCGCTGTGGAATCTAGCCAACGTCTGTGAGCGTCTAGGCAACAATGAAGAAGCCGAGAAGACCATGGAGAAGTTGCTCCAAAGCGAGCCGGAGCGCGAGGATGCCTGGTTCCGTTTGGGCTATTACCGCCTGCTGCGTGGCGATTATGCCGGCAGCATCGAGCCGTTTCGCAACTGCGTCAGCAAACGGGCGGACTGGCTGGATGCTCTGATCAATCTGGGCCTGGCCCAATGGCGCACGGGCCAACTCGAGGCGGCCAAAGCAACCTTGGTGCAAGCCGTGGCGCGGCATTCCAAATCCGCCGACGCGCTGCGCACCCTGGCCGCGGTAATCGTCGACATGGGGGATTATATCCTGGCTCTCGACATCGACAAGCAACTCGGAGAATTGGGTCACAGCATGCCCGAGCTGTCTTACAACATCGGCATCCTGCTGCAGCGATCGAACCTGCACGAAGAGGCCGCCCGTTCTTATCGCCGCGCTACCGAAGAGAAGCCGGCTTTCGCTGAAGCTTTGCTCAATCTCGGACACGCACTCAAGGCGCTGGGGCAAGATCAGGAAGCGCGCACCTGCTGGCAGAAGGCCGTGGAAGCTAAGCCGGAACTGGCCACCCAGTATTTCTAGCGGTTATCTTTACTTCGTGTTCAACCACTTAATGCTGGTTGGATCGGCGTGCTCGCACTGCATCACCTCTGTGACGCCCGAAACCAGTAAAGCGCAGGCGTTGGACTGCGCGCTTCTGAGAGCGTGGTCTTGCGTATCGGCCGAAGCGGTGCGGCAATCGCTTCTGCCTTTGAAGGCCACGCACACCTCCACCCGGTACTTGGCGATGTGCATGCTCGAGTAGACCAGGACTACCAGCACCAGAACCACGAAGATAACGCCCAAGACGACGGTCTTGTTCAAGCTCCCTTGCCTTCCTCGAAGAAGTTGCCCATCTCGCGGAACTTCTTGTAACGATCGTCGATCAGTTCCTTGTCCGTCCGGGAGGACAGCTCCTCGAGCGCGGTCCGGATCGCTTGTTTAACGAATTCGGCCGCCTTGTCGGGATCGGTGTGGGCGCCTTCGGGCGGCTCGGGAATGATGCCGTCGATCAACCCCAGCGACTTCAGATCCGAGGCAGCCATGCGGAGCGCCCGCGCGGCTTCAGCGGCTTTGCCCGAATCACGATAGATAATGGCGGCGCAGCTCTCCGGCGAAATGACGCTGTAGTAGGCGTTTTCGAGCATATACACGCGGTTGGCCACGCCCAATCCCAGGGCGCCTCCGCTGCCGCCTTCGCCGATGACGATCGAGACCACCGGCACACCCAGCCGTGACATCTCGCGCAAATTCACCGCGATCGCTTCCGCCTGGCCGCGCTCCTCGGCATCGATGCCCGGATAAGCTCCGGGAGTATCCAGAAACGTGATGATAGGGCGGCGGAACTTGTCGGCCAGCCGCATCAGGCGCATGGCCTTGCGATAACCCTCCGGTTTCGGCATCCCGAAATTCCGATGCAGCTTCTGTTTGGTGTCGCGCCCCTTCTGTTGGCCAATCACCATCGCCTGGCGCCCTTCAAAAGAGGCCATGCCGCCCACCACCGCCGGATCGTCCGCAAAGAAGCGATCCCCATATAGCTCTGAAAAGCCAGTGAAAATGCGGTTTATGTAATCGAGCGTGTGTGGCCGCTTCGGATGCCGCGCGAGCAGCACCCGATCCCAGGTAGGATTGCTCGGTTGCGCCGCCCCATCGTTAGTGCTTCCCAGGGACGGAGGTAGTTTAGGATTTTCTGCCATTCAGATTGTGAGCGGCCCGCCGCCAAACCAACTTCGCGCGGCGGACTAACTTGCCAGGATCTCGACCGACTCCGGTCCGCAGATCCGCTCCACTTCGGCCCAGAACTCCTTGTCCGGGCGGACCTTGGGGGTCACATCCAGAATAACGGAAAAATCGCGCGGCTTCTCAAGACGTAACCGCACCTCGGTTTCGCCTCGCTTTCGCGTGAAGAGCTGGTTCAATGCTTCAGCCTTGTCGACCGTGCCGTTGGCGCCCACCGGAATGCGGATAGAAATTAGAGTAGGAAGATTGACCCGCGCCACTTCGAGCGGCACAATATCCTGGACGGAAATCTTGGGCGGTGCGTTTTCCTCAGGCAACACCAGGCCGCGCACCAGTACGGCCTGATCCTCCACCAAGGCGGCGAGCAGCCGGTCGTACTGCGTGGTGAAGACCATGGCTTCGACGCTGCCGGTCCGGTCTTGCAGACGCATGGCCGCCCACAGCTTGCCTTCCTTATTCCGCTTACGCACGATGCCGGTGAGGATGCCGCAGATTGCCACGTCTGCTCCGCGCTCCAGCCCCTCCAGCGTTTCGGTCGCGTGGGTGGACAGCTCGGCTATTTTGTCGTTGTAGGCATCGAGCGGATGGCCGGTGACGTAGATGCCGATCACCTCTTTTTCGCTCGACAGTTTCTGCTGCGGCGTCCAATCGGGCAGCAGCGGCAGCGGATGCTCCTGGTGGGCGGGTTCGTCCGCTACCATTCCGAACAGCCCCGTCTGGCCGCTGGCGCGATCCTTCCAGGCCCTCTGACCGGACTCCATGGCGTTCTCGAGCATGGCCGTCAACTGCGCGCGATTACCTTGCAGGCTGCTCATTGCGCCGCACTTGATGAAGTTTTCGAGAATACGCCGGTTCACCGTCGTGAGATCGACGCGCTCGCATAAATCATAAAGCGACTGGAACGCTCCCCCGGTTCGCCTGGCTTCAATAATCGAATCCGCGGCCGCGCCGCCTACGTTTCGTACGGCGCACAAGCCCATCCGGATCGCTTGCCCGTCGGGCGTGAAGTCCTTGCCGCTCGAGCTTACGTCCGGGGGCAGCACAGCGATCCCCATTTCCCGGCACTCGTTGATATACTTCACCACTTTATCGGTGTTGCCCATTTCCGAAGTGAGCAGCGCCGATAAAAACTCGAGCGGATAATTCGCTTTCAGATACGCCGTCACATAGGCGAGATATGCATAAGCGGCCGAGTGGGCCTTAGGGAATCCATACCCGGCGAATTTCTCCATCAGATCGAATACTTTCTCGACCTTTTTTTGCGGAAGACCTTTTTGCTTAGCGCCCGCCAGGAAGCGCTCGCGCTGGGCGGCCATCTCTTCGGCTTTTTTCTTCCCCATGGCCCGCCGCAGAATATCCGCGTCGCCAAGCGAGTAGCCGGCCAGCCGATTGGAGATCTGCATCACCTGTTCCTGATAAACGATGACGCCGTAGGTCTCTTTCAGAACCTCCTCCAGGTCCGGGAAATCGTAGGTGACTTGCTTGCGCCCGTGCTTGCCATCGATGAAATCGTCGATCATGCCGCCCTGGATCGGGCCCGGGCGGTAGAGCGCGTTGAGCGCGCAAAGATCTTCGATACGCGAAGGCTGATACTTGCGCAAAATGTCGCGCATTCCAGGCGATTCAAACTGAAAGATCCCGCTGGTGAAGGCCTTGCAAAAGATCTGATAGGTGGCGGCATTATCGAGCGGAATGTCTTCCATCACCAGCTTCACGCCGTGATTCTGCTCGATCAACGCCAGCGCATCCTGGATAATGTCGAGGGTCGTCAGGCCCAGGAAATCCATCTTCAGAAGCGACAGCTTCTCCAAACCAACCATGTCGTACTGCGTGACAATTTCGTCTTTGTTGGTCTTATAAAGCGGGACCAGTTGCTGCAGCGGCACCGGTGAAATCACCACGCCGGCGGCGTGCATGGACGCGTTGCGCGCCATCCCTTCCAGCTTGACCGCGACCTCCAGCACCTCCTTCAGGCGCGGATCCTTGCGGGCCGCGTCTTCAATGGCCGGCTCCTGGTGCAGCGCCTCTTTGAGCTTAATATTGAGCGTGGTGGGGATCAACTTGGTGATGCGGTCCACATCGCCGAAGCTGATGTCCAGCACCCGGCCCACATCCTTGATCGCAGTGCGCGCGCCCAAAGTGCCGAAGGTGATGATCTGCGCCACCTGCTCGCGGCCGTATTTTTCAGTGACGTACTGAATCACCTCGCCACGGCGGCGGGTATGGAAATCGATATCGATGTCCGGCATGCTGATGCGTTCCGGATTGAGAAAGCGCTCGAACAGCAGCCCATTCTCTAGAGGGTCGATATCGGTGATGTTCATCGAGTAGCTGACCAGGCTGCCGGCCGCCGAGCCGCGCCCCGGACCCACTGGAATCCCGCGTGATTTGGCGAAGCGGATGAAGTCCCAGACGATCAGAAAATAACCGGCGAACTTCATCTGCTGGATCATCCGGATCTCGCGGTCGAGGCGCTCCACGTATTCGGCCAAGTCATGCTTCAGCGCGCCGGCCTTCCGCAGGGTCTCAAGGCGCGTCCGCCGTTTCTCGAATCCCTGCCGGGCGACGTATTCGAAATACGTATCGGTGGTGTGTTCCGCCGGCACGTCGAACTTGGGGAACGGCTCCTTCACTTTTTCGAGATTCACCTGGCAGCGCTGCGCGATTTCCCACGTTCGATCGAGCGCGTCCTCCAGGCCGCCGAACATGGCCAGCATCTCGTCACGCGTCTTCAGATAGAACTCCGGCTGCGTGAAACGCATGCGCTGCGGGTCGCTCATGGTCTTGCCGGTTTGGATGCACAGCAAAATCTCGTGCGCCCGGGCGTCTTCCTTGCGCATATAGTGCGAATCGTTGGTGGCCACCAGCGGAATGCGTGTCTCCTGCGACAGCCGGTGGACCTGGGGCACCACGATTTTGTCCTGATCCAGGCCGTGATCCTGAATCTCCAGGAAAAAATTCTCCTTGCCGAACATGTCCGCGTAGCCATACGCCAGCCGCTTGGCTTCCTCGTAACGATTGGCCATGATGGTCTCGTTGATGTCGCCCCGCAAGCAGGCCGACATCGCGATCAGGCCTTTGGAATGGCGGGCCAGCAGATCTTTGTCGATGCGCGGCTTGTAATAGAAGCCTTCCAGAAACGAAGTCGAGACCAGCTTAAGGAGGTTGCGGTAGCCTTCCTGCGTTTCACACAACAGCACCAGATGGTTGTAGCGATCGTTCTCGCTGCGCGTGGCCAGCCCCTGCTGCGATACGTAAACTTCGCAACCGATCACCGGCTGCACGCCTTTTTCCTTGGCCTTGTTGTAAAACTCGACCGCGCCGAAGAGATTTCCATGATCGGTCATGGCCACGGCGGGCATCTTCTGCTGGACCACCAGGTCCATTAATTGGCCGATTTCACAGGCGCCGTCGAGCAGCGAATAATCGGTATGACAATGCAGGTGTACGAAGGGCGGTGCGGAAGTCATGCGTTAACTCGAGCGGGGGGAGGACACTTCTATCTTCCCACAACCTACAGCCCACAGCCTACAACCTCTACTTCGCGGGAATCATCGCCAGTCACTCGTAGATATATTTCTATCCGCTCTTCCGGCATGAGTCTTTCAAATCGCTCACCCCACTCGATCAACACAACTGCGTTGCGGTCGAATATCTCGTCCAGTCCGAGCGTCGCCACTTGTTCCTCGCGATCCAGCCGGTAAAGATCGATGTGATAAACACTGGGGCTGTATTCATGGATCAAGGTAAAGGTCGGACTCGATACTTCATCCGGCTGCGCCGCCCCTAAACCGTTCACGATCCCTTTAGCCAGAGTTGTTTTTCCAGCGCCGAGATTGCCGATCAGCAGCACCACGACTTTGGAGGGCAGCTCCGCAGCCAGCTTTTCGCCGAGCGCGATGGTCTCTTCCTCAGACTGAGTGTGAAAGGTCCGCGACTTCACGCATGGCCTCGGGCAAAAACTGGAACAGATCAGTGGCGATAAATCCTTTCTCTCCGCGCCGCTCGGCGCCCAGTTCGCCCGCCCGGCCATGCAGGTAGACCGCGGCGAGCAAGGCCGGCTCCAGTTGATCCGTGAATTGCGCGACCAGACCCGAGATCATGCCCGTGAGCACATCGCCCGTGCCTCCGGTGGCCATGGCCGGCGAACCAGTCGGATTAATCCACGCTCGTCCATCCGGCGAGGCGATCACCGTGCGATTGCCTTTGAGCACTACATAAACATGGTGTTCCTGCGCGAAAGAGCGCGCGCAGCCAATACGATCGGCCTGTACTTCGGCGATGCTGCCGTTCACCAGGCGCGCCATCTCCCCGGGATGTGGAGTGAGAATGCGAGGCGCCGGAGCGCGCAGGGTTTTTGCATCCAGCGCATTCAAAGCGTCGGCGTCGACGACCATGGGGCGAGCAAGCTCGTTCACCAGCCGTCGAATGAGCTGGCCGGTTTCGGGGTTCCGGCCCATGCCGGGACCAAGCGCCACCACATTTTTCTTGTCCACCAGCGCGCTCAACTGATCGAACATGCGCAGCGAGATCGAACCATCCTCGGTCTCTGGCAGCGGCTCGGTCATAAGCTCCGGAGCGTGCGAGGCGATTTGAGCGATGGCCGATTCGGCCGATGCCACCGTCACAAGGCCGGCTCCGGCACGCAGCGCCGCTATACCCGACATGGCCGCGGCCCCGGTCTTGCCGCGTCCTCCGGCGATCACCAGCACGTGACCGTATAAGCCCTTGTTGGAATCGCTCAGCCGGGGCCGGAACAATTGCGTGAACAACGCCGGTTCCGAGAGCGACAGAAAAATCGCGGAGTCCTTTTCGTACAGATCCGGCGGGCTCCCGATTTCGGCCACGTGCAGCTTTCCCACCAGCTCGCAGGCCGGCGAAAGCACCTGGCATGGCTTCGGCGCCGTAAATGTGACGGTGTGGCTGGCATGCACGGCCTTGCCCGGCGGATTGGCCGAATCGCTGTCCAGTCCCGATGGAATGTCCACCGACACCACTTCAGCTAAAGGAAACCGTTCGTTGATAGCCGTTATCATTTCCAGCGCTTTTCCGGTAGCGGGCCCATGGATGCCGGTGCCGAGCAGCGCGTCCACGATCAACGTCGCGATCTCCATAGTAGGCGTGATTTCGGCAGACACCGGGCACCCCACGGCCTGCAGCATCTTGTAATTCGCCGCGGCGTCGCCCTTCATTTCGCCCGGATCGCCCGCCAGCACGACGTCCAGCGATCGGGGCCGAATGCGAGTGTGAAGCTGCCGAGCCACCACCATGCCATCGCCGCCGTTGTTTCCCTTCCCACACAGCACGACAATGCGCTGGGCTTCGAGCGGCGCGTAATGGTGCGCCAGAAATTCAACCACTCGCTGTCCGGCATTTTCCATCAGGATCAGGCCCGGCACGCCCAACTCGCTGGTCCGGCGATCCACTTCGCGCATCTGAGCCGCGGTTAGAATCTTCATGCGCGCACCTCGGCCAGCATCTGTTCCAGCCGCTGCAGGTTGGCGCTTTCACCCATGACGATGAGGAAATCGCCGCTGTGGATCTCAGCGTCGGCCGGCGGATTAAATAGCATGCGGCCATCGGACTTGCGGATCGCTAGCACGATGACACCCAGTTCCGTCCGAAGTTGCATCTCCGCGAGCGATTTGGAGACGAATTCGCTCGAAGCCGGCACGCGCACCTGCTCGATTCCGACATCCAGGCCGAGGTCTTTGGTGGTGAAATCGATGAACTGGAAGACATGCGGCTTCAACATCACCTGCGCCATCCGGTACCCGGTCATATCATACGGCGCGAACACGTAGTCGGCTCCCGCCAGGCGCATTTTACGCTCCGTCTCCTCGGTAGCGATGCGCGCGGAAACCAGCAGCGCCGGTTTCAAGGCTTTGGCCGAAAGAATAACGAACAGATTGTCGGCGTCGCTGGATAAAGTCGCGATCAGGCCTTTGGCGCGCAGCACTCCCGAATCACGCAGCGTTTCGTCGGTGGTCGCATCGGCCAACACCGCCAGCATTCCGGCTTTCATGGCCCATTCCACGCGATCTTCATTCTTATCGACCACCAAAAAAGGCGCGCCGGCGCGCTGCAATTCGCTGGCCGCGCCCCTGCCCACGCGCCCGAAACCGCAGACGATGTAGTGGTCGTTCAGCTTGTCGATCATTTTCCTGTTCCGCCGCTTTCCGAAATACTGGTTCAGCTCCAGCTCGATAATGGCCTGGGTCATGCCGCCCACCGCCAGCAGCATGATCGTAACGCCAAAGAATATCAGAAATGAATTAAAAACCCGCCCCGCGTGGCTGAGCGGATGCACTTCCGCGTAGCCCACCGTGCTCACGGTAATCATCGTCATGTAGAAGGCGTCGAACGGCGGGTAGCCTTCAATGAAGATAAATCCCAGCGTTCCAGCGGTGAGGATCGCGATCAGTGCGATACCGATGAAAATCAGCCGGTTGCGGAAGCGGCGCATGCTGTCGCTATTTTACTCGCTGCGGAATACCTTACCTCTTGCGGGCCAACACAAGCGTCATGTCGTCGCTCAGCTCCGGAGAATTGGTCCATTGCCGGACCGCTTCCATCACGGTCTCGATAATCTTGGTGTCTTCGCGCTCCGCGTGCTTCGAGACCAGCTCGATCAGCCGCTCCTCGCCGAACATCTCGCCGTATTCGTTCTCGGGCTCGGTGATGCCGTCGGTGTAGCACACCAGCAAGTCGCCGCTCTCCAGCTTGACCTTGCTCTCGTCGTATTTCGAAAATGGAAACGCGCCCACCACGGTGCCATTGACATCCAGGCTGGTAGCCGAGCCATTGCGAATCAGGACCGGCGGCAAGTGGCCGGCGTTGGTATAGGTCACCACTCCGCTGGCTTCGTCATAGAGGGCCAGGCAGAACGTGGCGTACTTCTCGGCGGAAGTGGTGGCGTAAAGCTGCTGATTCAGATCGGAAACCATCTGCGCGGTCGAAAGCCGAAAGCCGTTGACGGAAGTATGCGACGGCGCCGCCAGTTCCGCCACCCGTTCGAGCGACGCCCGCAGCTCCATCCGCAGCGCCGATTGAATGCTGGCCATCAGGAGCGCCGCCGAGATTCCCTTTCCGGCGACGTCTCCAATGGCGATCGCCAGTTGATCACCGGGCACCGCCTGGTAGTCGTAATAATCTCCAGAGACCATGCGCGCCGGCTGGCACATGCCGATGATATGCAGTGTCTTCATCACCGGAGCCGTCTTGGGATAGAGCTGCTCCTGCACTTCGCGCGCGATCTCGATCTCGGCTTGCAGACGTTCCTTTTCCTTGGCAACCGCCAGCAGCCGCTCCAGGTTTTCGGTCATGGTATTAAACGACGAGCTGAGGTCGGCCAGCTGATCGCGCCCGGAGACTTTAATGAGATGCGAGAAGTCGCCTCGCATGACGCGCTGGGTTCCTTCATACAGCGAATGCACCGCGCCGGTGATGGTGCGGGTGAGCGAAAACCCAATCGCGAAGCCGATGATTCCCACGATCAAGAAGGCGATGCATACGATATAAAAGATAATCAGGACGCCGCCCTGCAACTCGTCTACATTCTGGCTCAGCAGAATTTGAAACAACGCCGAAAGCCGGGTGTGCACCAACAGCAAGGCGGATCGCATGCCCTCGGGATGGGTCCAGTCGGTAACCCCGATGATCCAAGGCCACGCGACATCCCGATCGAACCGATTGACTGCCGGTGGCAGCGGCATGGCCGATGCATCGCGTCCGGCCGGCGGCAACTCGAACTTTTCTTGCCCAACGGTAATAGCATTTTCTTGGGGCGCGCTAGTCGTGATTCGGACGCGCTTCTTTTGCGGATCAGCCTTCAATCGTGTGGACCCCGGCAGAAAGGAAACGTCCCCAATTCCCGGCACCAATCCGCTCAAGTAACGGCGCGTGAGTGGCACCACGGCGATGAACCGCGCCCCATCCTGAACGTCGCTCGACCAGGCGTAGTAGCGTCCTTCGAGGAACGCAATGCCACCGCTGTTCGCAGGCAGGTCGGATGGCGCGCTGATAGCGACATTCGCGGGCCATCGCAGCTTGGAGCCATCTTCTTCGATCAGAAATGCGATGCCGGGATAGCGGCCTGCATAGCTTTCGCCGGTCTGGCGGATAACCGCCGGACGAGCGCCGGCCTTCGCCAGCTTCAGGTCCTCCAGCGCAGAATGCAGTGACGCTACCCGCCGGTCCAGTTCGGACCGCACTACATAGATTGCTATCTGGCCGGCCATGATGTAGCCGCCCAAACCCACCAGAGTGATAATCAGGAGAATCGGGACCACCGCGATCAACACATACGCCACGATCAGCCGGTTGCGCAGCCGCCAGATGGCGCTTCGCAGCGCGATCCGCGCCAGCCGCAGAATCTCCCATATGCCCAGGACGAGTACGACAAATTGCAGAAATAAGGTGAAGCCGTTCTCTGAAGCGAACAACAGCAAGATGAGGTACAGCGCCGCAAGAATGATAAACGACTGCTCCAGCTTGCCCAGTCGTTTCCAGCGGGATTTGAGGTCCAAAGTCACGGTCGCCCGGTCACACTCGCGATTTTGCGATTTGCGGCGTCTCGGGCACAGGTTCGGGTAGAGGTTTCTCCGGCTCCAGAAAATATTTCGTCAACTTTTCCTGCAAAATGCCCAAGGCGGTTTCGGGACTGTCGGCGTACTGGAACAGGTTCAGGTCTTCTGCGTCGATGGTGCCATGCTGCACCAGAGCCTCGAAATTCATCACCTCTTTCCAATACCTCGATCCGTACAGGACAATCACGATCTTGCTTTCCAGTTTCCGGGTCTGCGCCAGCGTCAAAATCTCGAACAGTTCATCCAAGGTGCCGAATCCACCGGGGAAGATCACCAGCGCCTTGGCCAGGTATGCGAACCAGAATTTGCGCATGAAGAAGTAGTGGAACTCGAAGACCAGCTCGGGTGTGATGTAAGGGTTGGGCCGTTGTTCGAAGGGCAGGCCGATATTCAAACCGATGGTCTTGCCGCCCGCGTCGGCCGCGCCCTGATTGGCCGCTTCCATGATTCCCGGACCGCCGCCGGAACAGATTACGAAGCGGTGAAAAGGCGATTCGATTTTGCTGGACCACTCCGTCATCAAGCGCGCCAGGGTGCGCGCGTCCCGGTAATACGCGCTCAGAGGGCCTTCTGGTTGAATTCGCGCGGAGCCGAAGAAAACCACGGTATCCTGGACCTTTTCATCGCGAAAATGAGACAAAGGCTCCAGATATTCGGATAGAATCCGCAGGCCGCGGGCATCCGGGCTCTCGAGGAAGGTTTCATTCAAATAGGCGACTGGCCGGCGGCCGCCGTTGTTATGCTCATCGATCATTGCGAAGATCCCTGAACGTCCTGGAGCTTTTCCAGACGCTTTTCTAATTGTCTCACTGTCTTCAATAAATCAGGCAATTTCTGGAAAGCGGTGATGGCGCGCAGCCAATCACGGGCTTCGAACGCCGGCGAGCCCGACATGACCGCGCCTTCCTTCACATCCCCGCCAATTCCACTCTGGGCGTATATCACGGCGTTGTCGTGAATGGTCAGGTGTCCGGAAATGCCGACTTGGCCGGCCAGCAACACGTTCTTCCCCAGGATGGAGCTGCCCGCCAATCCAGTCTGCGCGCAGATAATGTTGTCCTCCCCGATCACGCATCCATGCCCCACCTGCACCAGGCTGTCGATCTTGGCTCCCCGCTGGACGCGCGTCTCGCCCACCGAAGCCCGATCCACCGAAGACAGCGACTGAATCTCCACGTCATCTTCGATTACCGCCACGCCCGACTGTACAATCTTGAAATGCGTGCCTTCGGCGGTCTTCGCGAATCCGTAGCCGTCGCCGCCTACCACCACGCCGTTTTGCAGAATCACGCGATCGCCCACGCGACAGTATTCGCGTACGACGGAGTGCGAATGGGCGCAGAAATCGTCGCCGATCCGCGCGCCTTCGTAGATCACCACATGCGGATGCAGGATCGCGTTGCGGCCGATGGAAACGTGCTCGCCGACCACTGCAAATGCGCCGATTGACGCGCCTTCGCCGATCTGCGCAGTCTCAGCGATGGACGCTTGGGGATGAATTCCGGGCGCCGGCCTGGGCGGCTGATAAAAGAGGGCCAGCGCGCGGGCGAAGTCGTGGTAGGGGTTGCGGGAGATCAGACTGGCCGGTTTCGGCTCCTTTAAGGCTTCGGAAACCAGGACCGCGGCGGCCTGCGTGTGGCGCAGTTTGGAAGCATATTTTGGATTCGCGAGGAAGGTCAGCTCGGTGGGGCCGGCCTGTTCCATTCCCCGGACGCCGGTGATTTCGATATTCGGGTCGCCCCGCAGGTCGCAGCCTAGCCGAGCCGCAAGATCGTGCAAAAGGATGCGTTGAATGATGCCCATAGGATGGCTTCATTGTATCGGGCTGTGCCGAGACCAAGGCCGAATCACAATGCTAGTAGCGCTTTTTAGGCCGTCCTTTCATGGATTTGCATTCGGCCATCCGATGGGAGGCCAGCACGCGCTTCTAGTATTTAATTAGAAAGGAAATACGCCGTGCACAAGAAACCAACCGAACCACCTGAGCAAAGCCACAGCGATGTTCAACCGTCCATCGTGCAACCGCTGGTCGAAGAACTGAAGGAGCCCTACAAAACTAAGAAGCCCGCGGAATTGGAACCACCGCCAGTTGGGCCAATCCATCCTCCCGAGGCGGCCGAGCTGGACCAGGATCCCGGCGGCGGATACAATCCGGACGGTACCTTCCCGCAGACCTAGAAGTTTTTTCTAGTACTATCGTCTCCCACTGATCGAAAATCTGGACGATAATGGGAATAGCACTAAAGGTGCTTCATCCAGCAGTATTAAGGAAGGTCCCATGCAGAAGTTCGCCGCACTCGCTGTGGCTCTTGCGTGTTCTTTTGTCGTCTTCGGCCAGGAGCCAGCCTCCCCCATTCGCCCTAAGGCCGGCAAAGTCCAGATTTTCAAAGAAGCCGATCTCAAACCCGGAATGAAGGGCTACGCGTGGACGGTGCTCTCGGGCACCGAACCCGAGCCCATTCCGGTTGAGATTATGGGTGTGCTCAAGAATCAATGGGGTCCCAAGCAGGATATCATCCTCGGCAAAATGGGCGGCAAGGCCATTCGCACCAACGTGGCCGGCGGCATGAGCGGCAGCCCGGTCTACATCGACGGCAAGCTGGTGGGCGCTGTAGCTCTGCGATTTAGCGTATTTTCGCCGGACGCCATCTGCGGCATCACGCCCATCGAGCTGATGCTGGAAGTGAACGATTTCGATCAATCGCGGCCGGCCGATGCCCGGACGCCGGATAAGACCATCGCCAAGGAAACGGTGCCGGTTCCCTCCGGCATGCTCGCGCAAGTGCTATCGGCCAGCGCGTCGCAATTGCCTGGCTCGGATTTCACCATGGAACCGATCGCGACGCCGCTGAGTTTCGCTGGTTTCAACGATAACGTTCTGCGCCAGTTCGGACCGCTGTTTCAACAAATGGGCGCGACCGTCGCCGCCGGCGGCGCCTCCAGCACCTTGACGGATTCCAAGCCCGTGGCAGGCTGGCAGAAATCGCTGCAGCCGGGCGACGCGTTTTCAGGCGTCCTGGTTTCCGGCGACATGAGCGTCACGGGCATGTGTACGGTCACCTATAACGACGGCAAACACGTACTCGGCTGCGGGCACTCCTTTTTCAATCTTGGGCCCGTTGACATGCCCATGGCCAAGTCCGAGGTGCTCATGACCTTGGCTTCCCAGTTCCAACCCAACAAGTTCGGCAACGCAACTGAAATCGTCGGTGCTTTGCATCAGGATCGGCATAGCGCCATCATGGGCGAACTGGGCGCGACCGCTCCCATGGTTCCGGTCACCGTCAAAGTCCGGTCGTTTGACGACAACAACGGCGTGCGCAAAGAGAAAGATCTGCACTTCAACGTATTCGTGCAGCAGAAGTGGACGCCCTACCTGATGATGCTGACCCTGTTCAACTCCATTTCGGGGCTGAACGATTTCGCCGAGGAGACCACTTATCGCTTGAGCGGCAAGGTGGAGTTCGACGGCGGACCGGGTCTTTCGCTCGCCACCATGCTAGCCGCCAACGAAGCGCCTGCGCCGGCGCCTATCCAATTGGCCGGCTGGTGGGGCGACAAGTTCAACCGCCTGTTCCTCAATCCAGTGGCCATGCCCAAGCTTAAGAGCGTCGACGCGATCATCGATATTCTTCCCGAGCGGCGCGTCGCCTCCATCGAGAACGCCTGGATCCCGTCAAGTGAAGTCGAAGCCGGCGCCCAGGTTCCGGTTAAAGTTTTCCTGCGCCCTTATCGTGGCGAAAGGCTGGAACGCGATTTCATGCTGAAGATTCCGGCCGGGCTTCCCAAGGGCGAGCATCGAATTTTGCTGAGCGACGCCGATACGCTGAATCGCATGCAGAGCGTGGCTAGCGCATCCGATCGCTTCATGGACATTCCCCAAACGGTGTCGCTCATCAACCAGGAACGCACCAACAACAAGTTGTATATCTCGCTAATTGAGCCGCGTCCGACCGTGTTCTATGAAGACAAGACGCTTCCCAGTCTTCCTGCCTCGGTCATGAACGTTATGCAGACCGGCCGCACCGCCAGCCGTCATTTGGTCAGCTCCTCGGAAAGCGCCGTCGAGCAGGGCAGCCTTCCGTTCGACCTCATGATCGACGGCAGCTATTCGCTAAGAGTCACCGTTAAATAATTTTTGAAGTAGTTCGATAATGAAAATTTCCAAACTCCTCCTGGCGGCTCTGGCCGTCACCGCAGCCTGTTTTGCCGTCGAAACCAAATTCTGGCAGCAGGGTGACCGCACTGATTTTGAAAAAGGCAGCCTCACGCACCTCTCGCTGCGCAGCGACGGCCGCATCTTTCTCGCGCCCGAGTTTCCAGAGATCTTCGATTCGTCCACGCCCTACCTTTGGGCCATCGCGGCCGATTCCAAAGGAAACCTTTATACTGCCGGCGGCGGTTCCGGCAGCGGTTCGGCCAAGATCTTCGTGATCGATTCCTCCGGCAAGAGCCGTACCTTCAGCGAACTCGAGGGGCTCGAAATACACGCCCTCGCGATCGACTCCAAGGATCAGGTCTACGCGGCCACCGACCCGGATGGAAAGGTTTACAAGGTCGGATCCAACGGCAAGCCGCAGCTCTTCTACGATCCCCATCAAAAATATATCTGGGCCATGGCCTTCAACGCCAAAGGCGACCTGTTTGTCGCCACCGGCGATCAGGGTGAGATTCATCGCGTAACCCCCGCCGGCAGCGGTTCAGTTTTTTTCAAAACTGAAGAAACGCATGCCCGTTCGCTCGCCATCGACGCGCAAGGCAACCTCATTGTCGGAACCGAGCCGGGCGGACTGATTCTGCGAGTCTCCCCGGCCGCCCAAGGATTCGTGCTGTATCAAGCGCCCAAACGCGAGATCACTGCCGTTGCGATCGACAAGGAGGGTGCGATCTACGCTGCCGGCGTAGGCAACAAAGTTCCAGCCTCCGCGCCCCAGCCATCGAATCCAGCGCCCGCAACGTTGCAGGTCACGCCGGCGGCGATTTCGGTTGTCTCCGTGAACGCACCGCGCAATCCTCCGCCGACCCTGAACCAGGGAGCCTCTTCCATCGCCGGCGGCTCGGAGGTTTATCGCATCGACGCCGACGGATCTCCAAAGAAGGCCTGGTCGAACGCGCAAGACATCGTTTATGCCATCACTTTCGATGGGCAGGACCACCCGCTCCTGGGAACCGGAAACCGGGGCAACATCTATCGCCTGGATTCCGACTCCATGAGCACGCTGCTCATCGATGCCTCGCCTACCCAGGTCACCGGATTCGGACGCGGCCGCAAGGGCGAGCTGTATGCCGTTACTGGAAACATCGGGCGAGTTTATCGTGTCGGTTCGGCTTTGGAAAAACAAGGCGCCTTTGAGAGTGAAGTGCTGGACGCCGGATCTTTCACCTATTGGGGACGCATCGGCTACCGCGGCTCGGGCGGAATTTCCGTTCTGACGCGCAGTGGAAATCTTAATCGGCCGGAGAGCAACTGGAGCGCCTGGGCGGCGCTGCAGCCCGATGCTCATGAGGGAACCACGCTCTGCGAATCGTGCGGCGGAGGGCGCGTTACATCGCCTCCAGCCCGATTCCTGCAATACAAGATCGAGCTCAGTGCGTCGGCCGGCAAACCCGTCTCCGATCTTTCGGAAATCGAGATCGCGTATCTTTCGAAAAACGTGGCTCCGGTGGTGGAGGAGGTCGAAACCACCCCTGCCAATTACAAATACCCGGCGCCTATCCTGTCGATTACGCCGTCGAACAGCATTACGCTTCCCGCGCTCGGCCAGCATCGCGGGACCTCTTTTTCATCCAGTTCGGACCTTTCCAGCTCCCAGAGCTTGAACTATTCGAAGGGCTTCATCGGCGCACGTTGGGCCGCATCGGATGAGGATGGCGACACGCTCGTTTATAAAGTCGAAATTCGCGGCGTGAAGGAGTCCACCTGGCGGCTTCTGAAGGACAACGTGAAGGACAAATACCTGAGCTGGGACAGCACCGCTTTTCCGGATGGCGAGTACTTGATCCGCGTCACCGCGTCGGACGCGCCCAGCAATCCGCGCAATCAGGCGCTTGAGGCGACGCTTGAAAGCGATCCGTTCCTGATCGACAATACTCCGCCGCAGATTCTGAATCTGGCGGCCACCTCCAGCGGCAACAAGATCGAGGTCCGTTTTATCGCTCGGGATGCGCGCAGCGATATCGATCGGGCCGAATATTCGATCAACGGCGGCGAGTGGCTGATGGCCCAGCCGGTCACCAAGCTGTCCGATTCGCCCGAGGAAGAATACCAGCTTTCGCTCGACCGCGGGGCGCCCGGCGAGCAAGTGATCGCGATCCGCGTTACCGACGAGTTTGACAACCAGGCCGTCGACAAAGTGGTCGTGAAGTAGAGGGTGCGTGCGCTACGGTTATCGTCGCTTGGTTTTGATCACAATCGGCGTCCCCTCGAATCCAAACCGCTTCCTTAGCTGATTGATCAAGAACCGCTCCGTCGAAAAATGCATCTCTTTCCCTTTGTCGGTGAACACAATGAAAGTGGGCGGCCGCACCGACGCCTGAGTCATGTAGTAGACCTTGATGTCACGGTCGAAATCCAGCAGCTCGACGAACCGGTTTAATTCTCCGGTGCCCACCCGCTTCGAAGCGGACTTGTAGGCGTCGCGGATCAAACCGAACAGCTGCTTGACACCAGTTCCTTTTTTCGCTGAAACGAACACGACCGGTGCGTAATCCAGAAACTTCAGCTCATCCCGAATACTCTCGGTAAATGCCCGTTTGCTCTTTTCGCCGGCGATGTCCCACTTATTGACGCATAGGATCAGCGCGCGGCCTTCCTCGTGCGCATACCCGGCGACGGTGGCATCGTGGCCCAGCACGCCTTCGCTGGCATCCAGCACCAGGATCACGACGTTGGCCATCCGGATGTGACGCCGCGCCATCACCACGCTCAGCTTCTCGGCCATCAGCTTGGTCTTTCCCTTGCGACGAATGCCGGCTGTATCGATGAAGACAAACTCGACGCCATCGTGAATCAGGCTCTCATCCACCGCATCGCGCGTGGTGCCCGCGACCGGCGAAACAATGGAACGCTCTTCGCCCACCAGCGCATTTAGCAACGTCGACTTGCCGACGTTCGGCCGTCCCACGATTGCGATCTTGATGACTTTCGGCTCGGCCGCGGTATCTCGCGGCGCATCGGCGACGTCCTCTTCTTCGGCTTCCACGCTGGTCTCGAAGCCCTCGGTTACGTGATCCAACAGATCGCCGATGCCCATGTGATGCTCGGCGGAAATTGGAAACAGATCGCGGAAGCCCAGCGAGTGGAACTCGTGAGCCAGATCCTCGCGCGCCTGGGTGTCGATCTTGTTTACCGCCAGGGTCACCGGCTTGTCGAGCCGGCGCAGCATCTTAGCGAGTTCGCGATCGGCGCCTGTTATCTCCGTTCTGCCGTCGATCAAAAAAATGATTTGCGCGGCCCGTCCCAGAGCTACCTGCGCCTGCTTCAGAATCTCGGTTGGGATCATTTCCGCGTCGTTCTGAATGATCCCGCCGGTGTCGATCAGATGAAACCGCCGGCCGCGATAAACCGCTTCGCCCTGAATTCGATCGCGAGTGATGCCGGGCTCATCGCCCACGATGGAACGGCGCTGCCCCAGAATGACGTTGAACAACGTCGACTTTCCGACGTTAGGCCGGCCCACGATGACAACCGTCGGCGGATCGGCAATTGGAGGTTTTGGCTCTGGGCGTGCGACCATGGAAGTTACGGATGCAACCGGAAGTATTGAATCACACTACCGATCATAGCGAAGCGCCTGTGCACAACCAGGCCATTCGCAATATCGCCATCATCGCGCACGTCGATCACGGCAAGACCACGCTGGTGGACGCCATGCTGCGGCAGAGCGGCATTTTTCGCGACAACGAAGAAGTTGCCGAGCGCGTTATGGACTCCAACGAGCTGGAGCGCGAACGCGGCATCACCATCCTCGCCAAGACCACGGGAGTACGCTACGGCGGGGTGAAGATCAACATCGTCGACACGCCCGGACACAGCGATTTCGGCGGCGAAGTGGAGCGGGCGCTCAAGATGGTGGACGGCGTCATGTTGCTGGTGGACGCGAGCGAAGGCCCGCTCCCTCAGACCCGTTATGTATTAATGAAGGCGCTCGAAGCCAAGCTGCCGCCCATTGTCGTGATCAACAAAATCGACCGGGCTGACGCGCGTATTCAAGAAGTGCTGAACGAAGTCTACGATCTGTTCATCGATCTGGACGCCACTGAAGATCAGATCGGCTTTCCGGTCATCTATACCAACGCCAAAGCCGGCATCGCGAAGGCAGCGCCCGAGGATAGTTCCACCGATCTCCGGCCGCTTTTCGATTCCATCATCCAGAATATCCCGCCGCCTGTAGGAAATCCGGACGCGGTGCTGCAGATGCTGGTTGCCAATCTGGATTACAGCGATTATTTGGGGCGTCTGGCCATCGGCCGCGTTTTTTCAGGTGTCTTGAAATACGGCGATGAGGTCGCGATCGCGAAGCTGGACGGGTCGCTTCATAACACTCGTATCACGAAACTATATTCGTTCGAAGGCTTGAAACGCGTGGACGAGACCATCGGCCGGCCAGGCGACATTCTCGCCATCGCCGGAGTGGAAGGCATCACTATCGGCGAGACCATCACCAGCGCCGAAAATCCCAAGCCGCTGCCTAATGTGCAGATCGACGAGCCGACCATCTCGATGGTGTTCACCATCAATACGTCGCCTTTCGCCGGGCGCGAAGGGCAGTACGTTACGTCCCGCAATCTGCGGGACCGTTTGGATAAAGAGCTGCTGACCAATGTTTCGATCCGGGTGGAAGAGGCGGGCGGTCCGGACGCCTTCAAAGTGATGGGCCGCGGGGAGCTGCAACTTGCCATCCTGATCGAGATGATGCGCCGCGAAGGTTTTGAATTGATGGTCGGCAAGCCCGAGATCCTGACCAAGACGGTGGGCGGAAAACTGCTTGAGCCGATCGAGCTATTGGTGATCGATTGCCCGGAAGCGTTCGTCGGTGTGGTAATCGAAAAGCTGGGCGGCCGCAAAGGCAAGATGGCGAAAATGGTTAATCACGGATCGGGCCGCGTGCGCATGGAATTCCAGGTGCCGTCGCGCGGGCTGATCGGCCTGCGCAGCGAAATGATGACCGACACCAAGGGCACAGCCATCATGAATTCGCTGTTCAACGGCTACATCGATTGGCAGGGCGAGATTCCGACTCGTCCCACCGGAGCGCTGGTCGCCGACCGTCCCGGCAAAACCACCGGCCACGCGATTTTTAATTTGCAGGAGCGCGGTGAGATGTTCGTCACGCCCGGCATCGAAGTCTATGAAGGCATGATTATTGGCGAAAACGCCCGCGACGCCGATCTCAACGTGAACATCGTGAAGGAAAAGAAGCTGACCAACATGCGAGCGTCGACCGCGGATGAAGCGATCCGCCTGGTGCCGCCTCGGATCTTGAACTTGGAGCAGGCCATCGAATTCATCCGCGACGACGAATTCGTGGAAGTGACTCCTCAGTCTATCCGGCTGCGGAAGAAAGTTCTGAAGGCCAACCAGCGGTGACGCACGCATTCGCGCCGGGTCACCTCCACACTGCTATCGGGCGCTTTCAGAAGCGTAAAGAGGCATCACTCCGGCGGCTTGACTCCAGGTGCCCACGCCCATTTGGTAATGCCGTGTAGCTCAACTACGGCTTCGCCTTCACTCAACAATCGGAGGACACCCGCAAACTTGACGCGGAAGGTCATTTTTACTAGGGCATTCGAGGTGTTTCCGGATCTAAGCCAGACGACTTGTAGCGGTGGGCCAAACCGCTTTGACAGGTCCAGGAAATCCCGATTTTTGGTTATGACGATAGCCGGCTGCTCCCTTGCTAATTGAAAAATGTTTGTATCCGTGGCGTGTAGAAGGCCAAGGGAAACCACGTACGCTACTTCGACCTTGAAACGCTCGGAGATATAAGAAACCAGCGCGGGTGACAGCTGCGCGTCAAGCCAGAATTTCACGAATTCGTCAGGACTGCGTGGTCAACCTCTCGTGCTGCGTACCGCAGACAAGCTTGCAAATCCTCAAGCTCGAGGTATGGCAACTCTTCAAGAATCTGATGAGCTGTTAATCCTGAAGCAAACAGCTCCAGGATGTCGGAAACCCGAACCCGCATGTGGCGGATGCAAGGTCGGCCACCGCATTGAGCAGGGTCAGCGGTGATGCGCTCGCGAAGGTCTTCACTTGTCGGCTGCCAAGCATACCCCGAATCGTCCATAGCTGTCTTCTAATCTACCAGTTGTAACTGAACATTCGCTGTCATGCAGAGAGTCACGCTAATCACCGCAACATGACCTTCATCAGTTCGTTCGCCGCCGCCCTCTTCGCCTGCCCTTGGAGTGATCAGCGATGACGAAGGTGCATTCTCGCATTGAGCAGGCTAAAGAGCGAGCACTCTCTCAATCAGCTCGGCCTTTAGCACGCGTTGAGTACTGCCGTCCTGGCCGATGCGCGAAATCCCCAGGCCATCAGAATAGAGCGCGCTGCCATCGCTCGCCAGATCGAACGTGAGCACGTTGCGGGCAATCACATCCGTCTCGCCATTGTTCCCGCGCCGAACCAGTTCCCATGACGACGGCACCACTTCCTTCGCGTCGTCCTCCGAAGTTGGCGCCATCTGTGCCCGTGCCAGATTCCCGTGAATAAACAGCTGCCGCGGATCGATCCTCCGCTGTACCGCACCCTTGCCCGTGACCAGCGGCTTGCCGGTATACATCATGGAGAAGACGTTGAAGTACTGAAATATAGCCTGCGCCATACGGAAAGGAAACAGCGCCGCGTCTCTTAGAGAACCCAACAGGCTCGCATCGGGAACTCCTGACTGGTAAGGCTTGCGGATGTAGTAAAGCGTGCCATTCTCAGTTTTCCGCGGTTGGAGCAAGTCGCGCCCTGGTTCGGAAGCCAGCTCCTGCAGGTCGCCGGAATCCAAATCCAATTCTTGAATGCTGCAAGGCCCGAGCCCGGCGAAGCGACCCGCGGCATCCCGTCCCACACCCGCGCTCTGAAACACGATCCGCCGATTGGCTCCCGCCACCCATTGAGGAAATTGATCGAAGGAGTCCCCTTCGGTTACTTCCGATAAATCCGTTCCGTGCAGTGGCAACACGACAATGTTGGAACGAATATCGTCTTTGTGAAACGCGGTCGCCGCCAGTAATAAGCTCTCTGGATTTAGCGCCGCGTGACGAATGCAGAAGTCGGCAGTATGGAACAGACGCGTCTCGACACCCGCCGCATCTAAGAGAAAAATCCCGCTGACCGAGTCTGTCTCCATTGAGTAAAGCAGTGTTCCATCCTGCCCCGCCGCCAAGCCCGTCAGCGACACTGGGACAGCGTTGCGGGCGTTCGCTTGCGTAGCCCAAGCGCCGCCCATGAACATCGCGCCGCGCCCCTGCGTCTTCCATGCGTGCCGCCGCTCGATGGAAGCGGTGCGCTCCCGCACGGTCCGCTCAAACTCGCTCTCTACCACGTGCGTCGCGCCATTCCTCCGCACGTGCAGCTTACGATTCGACAAAAAGGCGACCGCAGGTTCGCTCATCTACACTACCTTCGGTCGTTTGTAGGCGATTCAGTCTAAGGGTAAACACTGAGTCGCACAGGTCGCGTGCTTAAAATAAGTACCATGCGTGCATCAGACGTCAAGACCATCACTTATATGAAGACTCATTCCGGTGAACTCATTGAGGCAGTCAACAAGAAGAGGAGTCCCGTAGTCATCACGCAAAATGGGGCGCCGCGTGCCGTAGTAATGGACGTTGAAAGTTACGAACGAATTCAAGACGCGCTAATTCTGCTTAAGATGATCTCCCAATCGGAGGAAGATTTTCGAAAGGGAAGGTGGCTCTCGCAGGCGCAGATGGAGCGACGATTCGCAAGAGGCTCGGTCATTGAAACAGCTTCGCACAAAGAAAACGTGGCACACGCGCCTACGCTTGTTCAGTCGCCGGGAAAGCGTTCACACGAGTACCTAACGGCGCTACGCCGTCGCAAGAGCCAGAAACTCCGCGAGAATAGTGGAAGCGAGACACGGCAAGCTATGGCCGTCATCACACTGGCGCGATCCTGCCCGTA